>Ga0193742_1000975_pt1 | contig 18045 bp, 24 predicted proteins | sample L2c1metaG_FD_165511 | JGI IMG/M metagenome (GOLD analysis project Ga0193742, IMG submission 165511) | Soil microbial communities from a riparian zone of the East river system, Colorado, United States - L2c1 | ecosystem: Environmental > Terrestrial > Soil > Riparian zone | place: USA: East River... | reverse complement strand
CTGTTCTTTCTCTCTCCCCGCGTGGCCAGAACGGGCCCCCGGAGCCACGTTCCGAGCTGGTCTGGACCCTTGAGACCCTGGCACGGCATAGCTGGCTCCAGCCCCTCCTGGAGATCCCGGCTGATGCCTCCCCTCCCTTGCACATGTCGCCGGTTCCGGACGATGCAGTTGGGTCATACGGGGCGGACGCTATCGAGTGGATCGAGAAGGTGGAGCGCAAGACGCTGCGGTGGTGGCAGCGGCTCGCGATCACGCGGCAGCTCGAGCACCGGGAGGACGGGAGCCTATGTCACCGGGTGGTGGTGGAGTCCGCACCCCGCCGTGCCGGCAAGTCGGTCCGGGTGCGCGGCATTGCGCTCTGGAGGATGGCGCATCCCGACCTGTTCGGAGAGGTGCAGACCATCGTGCACACCGGATCGGACATTGCGATCTGCCGCGACATCCAGCGCGGCGCGTGGCGCTGGGCTGAGGGGACAGCCGGGTGGACCGTGACCCGTGCCAACGGCAAGGAAGCCATGGAGACCCCGGACGGTGACCGATGGTTGGTCCGGGCGCAGACCGCTGTCTACGGGTACGACGTGTGCATGGGGATCGTGGACGAAGGATGGGACGTGAAGCCAGACACCGTGACGGAAGGGCTCGAGCCCGCGACACTCGAGCGGAATTCGCCGCAGGTGCACCTGACCAGTACGGCGCACCGCCGTGCCACGTCGATGATGAAACAGTTTCTGCGGGCCGCGCTGACGATGGAGGATCCGTACACCCTTCTGCTGGTGTGGGCTGCGCCTCCCGGCGCGGACGCCAGTGATCCGGAGGTCTGGCGAGCTGCCTCGCCGCACTGGTCAGAGGACCGGCGTCGCATGATCACCGACAAGTACGCTCGAGCGCTCGCGGGTGAGGCGGATCCGCAGGCGGATGACCCTGACCCAATGGCCGGGTTCACGGCGCAGTACCTGAATATCTGGCAGCTCGAGAGCGCCAAGACGGACCGTGGCGACGCAGCAGTGGAGCCAGCCATGTGGGATGAACTGGTCCACCCGATCCCGGAACAGGCGCCTGACGCAGCGGCGATCGAGTCGTGGTTCGGTGACGGGATCTCCGTGTCGCTCGCGTGGCGGCTCGATGGCCGGGTGATGGTCCGATCGGTTGACGTGCCAGACCTGGCGACCGCTGCGGAGGTGGTCAAGCAATCCGGGTTCCGGCGCCGGGTGGTATCGGTCGGTGAGTCCCTGCTCGATGACCCGGCACTGAAGGGGCTGAAGTTGCGCAAGGCATCGGGTCGCGCTGCCGCGTCCGTGTTGGAGCTGTCCAGGTTGATCGGCGAGGATGTCTGGCTCCATGACGGGGGCGACCTGCTGACCGGTCAGGTGCTGGCAGCCCGGACGATGCCGGGAGCGGACGGCCCACGGATGGTTTCGACCGGCCGATTTGACGCTGTCAAGACCGCGATCTGGGCCGCAACGAACGCACGCCGGAAGCGCCCGACCAGCCGGCGCATCATCACGGCATCCTAGAAAAGGTGTAACCGTGGTTTACACTTCGCCCCATGGGGCTACTGGCGAGTCTGTTCGGGCGGTCAACTGCCGTCGCTAAGACGATGGAGGCCGCGCCTGTCGCCTCCCATCAGTTCGGCGTAGACATCGATTCCGGCGTGTTGTACGGGCTGCCGACTCTCGATGACTACATCTATGGGCGCGCCAAGATCAGCCGCGCTGAGGCGCTCGCGGTTCCGGCGGTGAAGCGTGCCCGTGACCTGATCTGCGGTGGTATCGGCCAGTTCCCGCTGATCCTGATCGGGCCGGACGGCAGGACGCAGGACTGGTCATTGCTGAGTCAACCGGAGGGCGGCGTTGCCCGGTCAGTGACGATGACTCGCACGGTCGAGGATCTGCTACTGACCGAGCGTGCGTGGTGGAAGTGGACTCACGTTGGATGGCACGGTAAGCCCGCGCAGGTTGTGCGGCTCGACTCCGACACGGTCACCGTGGTCCCGCAGTACGTGAACTATCCGGAGGGGCAGGCGGTGGTCTGGCCCGAGATCTCCCAGCTCATCCGGATCGACTCGCCGAACGGTGGACTGCTGGTCGCCTCGCCGGCCATCCGGGCGTACATCGCGCTGTCCCGCATCGCCATGCAGTCGATCGACGGGGCCCCTCCCATCGACTGGTTTACGGCCGGCGACGAGTACGAAGACCCTGAGGACGATGAAGTCCAGGAGACCCTAGACGACTGGGCATCGGCCCGCAGGCGCCGTCGTACGGCGTTCGTACCGGGGCACCTGAAGTACAACCGGGATGGGTTCAACCCGGAGCAACTCCAGATGTCCGATGCGCGCGAGGAAGCGGTGAAAGAGATCGCACGCCTGACCGGCATCGACGCTGAGGAGCTGTCTGTCTCGACCACGTCACGCACGTATTTCAATGCTCAGGACCGCAGGCGTGACCGGCTCGAATCGGTGCTCGGTCCGTACATGACGGCCATTGAGGGGCGGCTGACGATGGAGGACGTTACGCCACGCGGCTACCGGGTTGTGTTCGATACGTCTTCGTACCTGAGGCTTGACGATCAGGCTGCCGCGCAGACGGACCAGGTACTCATCAGCTCGCGTGTTCTGACCCCGGACGAGGCGCGCGAGAAGCGTGGTCTAGAGCCACGCGGAGACGTTGCCCCTGACAACCAGCCTGCCGCACAGGAGGTCGCTACCAATGAGTAAGACGACTGTCACATTCACGCTGGCGGCATTCGCTGTCGAGCCGGGTAAGCGGTCACTGACCGGCATGCTGATCCCGTACGGTGAGGTCTCTGGGCCGGTGGTCGATCCGGCTACCGGCAAGACGCATAAATTCTCGTTCGCGGCGGGAACCGTCATGCTGCCTGACGACCCGTCCGATGCCGTTCTCAACTACGGACATGACACCAAATCCCTGTATATGCAGGTAGGCGGGGCCGTGACGCTGGCCAGTACCGCCACGGGGATCGAAGGCACATTCTCGGTTGCCGAGACGCCTGAGGGTGACCGTGTTCTAGCACTCGCCAAAGGCAGGGTTCTGAAGTCGTTTTCTGCTGAGGTCGATGGAGAGTTCGTACCGGACAAGGATGGCGTCATGCACGCCACCGCAGCCATCCTCACGGGTGCTGCCGTTGTGCGGAAACCTGCATTCGCAGGCGCGCAAATCACAAGTGTCGCGGCGTCCGCCGCAGACGAAGGGAGCACCATGAAGTGCATCAAGTGCGGTGCAGTCCACGCGGACGGCATCACCACGTGCGACGCTGCAGTACTGGCGGCGTTCACCGCCGCTGGCAGCGGTACGCCTGTCGCGTTCACTGCCGCTGAAGGGGCCACCTTGATGGCCAAGGTCGAGGCGCAGGCTGCCGAGATCGCGGCCCTGAAGGACATCAAGCTACCGGTGGGCCCGGGGTCCGCTCAGCTCACCGTGGTCGAAGAGCCCATCTACCGGTTTGCCGGATCGGAGCCGGCGCCGTCCGGGTTCGACTTCGCCACCGACCTGCTTGCCGCTGGCAAGGATGGCGATGGTGCGGCTCTGGCCCGGCTGCAGAAGTTCACGGCTGAGCGGATGGGCCCGCAGTTCGTGGACCAGCCGACCACCACTGCCGACACCGCTGCGGTCAATCCGTCGCAGTACCGGCCGGACATGTTCCTTGGTCAGGCCCCTACCCCCGCCAGCCCGCTGTATGACTTCTTCGTCAAGGGCTCGCTGACGAACGTCACGCCGTTCTTCTGGTCCAAGCTGGACCGGACCACCACGGATGTGGGTGTTGCTGATCACGTGGAGGATGTCAACCCGGAGTCTCGTGACCTGGTCACCGCCGCAGGTGCGACCGTTACCCCGGTGCCGATGTCCGGCCGGGTCCACATCACCCGTGAGGTGGCGGACCAGGGCGGCAACCCCGTCGTATCCGGTCTGGTGTGGAGTGAGTTCGAACGCTCGTTCAACATCGCCAAGGAAACCAAGACGGCTGCGCTGATCCTGGCTTCGCTCGGTGGAGTGACCGCGCTGGCGACCATCGTCACCGGCACTTCCGGGCTGGCGTCGAGCGCGGCAGTCGAAGCCGGGTTGGTCGATCTGCAGTTCATCCCGGACGGGTTCCGTTTCCAGCGCGCGTTCGGCCATATCGATCTGTACAAGGCTCTGGCGGGCGCGACCCTGACCACGACCGGTGAGAAGGTCTACCCGATCATTGCCCCCAGCAACCGGGACGGCTCGACCGCCGACAAGTTCGCCCACATGGATATCGCTGGTTACGGGTTCTACCCGGCGGCTTCGCTCGGCGTGGCGGGCGGCACCAAGAACAGCCTGGTCGCGGACCCGACCGCCGTGCACGTGTGGGCTTCCGGACTGACCCGGCTCGACAAGCTGTCGGAGACCGTGGCCGGGTGGGACATGGCGGCATTCGCCTACTTCGCCGGCGTCGTCTATGACGTCACCGGTCTCCGCAAGATCACCTACACCCCGTAAGGCGGAAGACATGACGGCACGCAAGAGCAAGCCGGACAAGGCGGACGGGTTCGTCAAGGTCGGTGACGTAATCGAGCTGGAGGGCAACGGCATCGCCGTACTGCCGGACGGGTCGGCGGTCACCTGCCGCGCCCGCTACACGATCCAGCATGAAGGTCTGCACGTGATCGATGGCGTGGAGTACCTGGCGGAAGCAAAGGCACCGGCAGAGCCCGAGCCCGAGCCCGAGAAGTGAGAGGAGGCGGCAACCATGTGGGCACCTGACTACGCGGAGGTTGGCGAGCTGAAGTCGTATCTCCGGATCGAGGACGATGTTGACGACGCGCAGGTTGCGAGCGCACTGACTGCCGCCTCCCGCTCGGTGGACCAACACTGTCGCCGGCAGTTCGGTGCGACGGAGGCTCCGGAGCTGCGTCACTATGTCGCTCTTCGCCGGCGAGCGCACGGCAGTAGTCCACTGCTGGTGGTACCGATCGATGACCTGATGTCAGTCGATGACCTGATAGTTGATGTCGATGGCGTCGAGGTTGTACCGGCCAGCTACTGGCCGCTGAATGCGACTCAGAACGGGAAGCCATGGACTCGACTCACGCTGCCTGCTGGCGTGTCCTGTGATGGCGGTCCTGTCGCGATCACTGCCACGTGGGGGTGGGCTGAGGTACCGGACACCATCAAGGCCGCAGCCCTGCTGCAGGCGGCTCGCGTGTTCAAGCGGCAGGACGCACCATTCGGCGTCGCGGGCTCGCCAGAGCTGGGCTCAGAGCTGCGCCTGCTGGCCAAGGTGGATCCGGACGTAGCCGTAATGCTGGCGGGGTATACGCGCCGGGGCGGTGTCGGCTGATGGATCTCGGTCTAGTCATGGATGAGATCGCCGATCAGCTCAAGACCATCGGCGGTGGACTGCGAGTCCACAACCATCCGCCTGACACGGTTGCCGCGCCGGCCGCGATCGTGACCTACCCGGATGCGTTGCAGTACGACAAGACGTATGCACGGGGCATGGATCAGATGGACCCTGGCATCGTCGTGCTGGTGGGAAAGGTGTCCAGCAGGGCGGCTCGAGACCGCATCGCCAAGTACTGCGCCGGGTCCGGTCCGGAGTCATTCAAGGAAGTGCTGGAGGGCGGCACCTACAGCACGCTCGATTCGCTCCGCGTGGTGTCGGTGGCATTCGACATCATCGCGGTCAGCGCGGTGGAGTATCTGGCCGCGACCTTCACGCTCGATATCAGTGGACAGGGAGAAAGCTAATGCCGTTCATTCACGGAAAGAATACGGTCATCAAGGTGAACGCCGTTGACCTGTCGCAATACACCGATTCGTCGGAGTTGGAGCGCACGGCTGACAGCCACGATGTGACCACCTACGGCAAGGCCGCGCATGTCTACCAAGGCGGACTGCTCGATGGTAAGGCCAAGATGAGCGGCACCTACAACGACGCCGTAGCCGGCCCGCGTGCGACGTTGGAGCCGTTGATCGGGACCGTGGTCCCGCTGATCCGGCAGGTGGCCGGGGTCGGGACCGGCAAGCCGCAGGATACGGCTGACGTACTGATCACCGGCTACACGGAAACCAACCCGGTAGCCGACATGGTCAAGTGGAGCTGTGACATGCAGGTCTCCGGTGACGTTGCCACGACGGCGCAGGTGTGATCGTGAGCGACTACCTGACCGCCGACGACCTGACCCCGGGGTCGCTGCTGGAAGACGACGTGATCATTGCCAAGGGCAAAGTCCGCGTACGTGGCATGTCGCGGCTGGAAGTGATGGCCATGGACAACCTGAAAGCCAAGGGGATCCTGGCCGATACGGCTGCCGGTGAGCGCTACATGCTGGCACGGACCATGGTCGCACCCAAGATGACCGAGGCACAGATAGAGACGTGGCAGCACGAGCCGGCCGGTGGCGACCTGGAGAAGGTCACTACCAGGATTGCTGAGCTGTCTGGCCTTGGGAAGGGTGCCGAGAAAAGCGGCGTACCTGAATCTGCAGAACGATCCGACGCTCGAATTCGAGTTCTTCCTAGCGACCAAGCTGGGCATGACAGTGAGTTCGCTCCGGTCCCAGCTCAGCTCGGATGAGTTCTTGCACTGGCAGATGTACTACGCACGGATGGCGCAAGACGAAGAGCTGAAGAATGGAGGTCGGGGCAAATGACGGATGCGGTCACGATCACCGGACTCACTGAGTTTTCGCGCAATCTCAAGCGGCTCGACTCCGACCTGCCCAAGGCGCTCCGTGTCGCATTCAACGGATGTGCCGATGTGGTGGTCAACGGAGCCAAGCCCAAGGTGCCAACCCGTACGGGGAAAGCGCGAGGGTCGATCAAGTCACGGTCCACCCCGACCGCCTCTCGTGTCATCGCCGGTGGCAAGAAAGTGCCGTGGTACCCGTGGCTGGATTTCGGTGGCCGGGTCGGTAAGCATGGCTCGATCGTGCGCCCGTTCATCAAGCATGGCCGCTACATCTACGACGCCTATTTCGACAACCGCAGCCGGTACGTTGTCATGCTGGAGGAGTCGTTGCTTGACGCAGCCCGGAGCGCAGGAGTGGAGATCGACTGATGGCCGGCCCGCAGGTAACCCTCACGTTCGCAGGCGACGAGTCGAAACTGACGCAGGCGTTTGACAAAGTTGGCACGTCCGCAAAGGGCATGTCGGGATCCGTTGGTCAGGCGTCGCGGGAGGTTGGCGACAGCGCAGGCGGGTTCGACAAGGCGGCTGCAGCGTCGGACAACACCTACTCCAAGATGGACGCACTGGAGTCGGTCGGTCGCGGTACAACCGACACCATGTCAGGGCTCGGCGAGATCATGAAAGGAAACCTGCTGCAGGGATCCACCGATCTGGCCGGTGGTGTGGCCGCGCTGGCGGACGGATTCAGCGGGGCCCTGCTGCCTGCCCTGAAAGCCATGTATAACAACGGGCTAGCGGCAACAGGTCAGATGATCCGGCAGACCGCCGCGACCGTAGTGAACAAGACCGTGAGCCTTGCGTCGGCGGTCGCAACGAACGCGATGACCATTGCTCAGAAGGCGCTCAACCTGGCCATGCGCGCCAACCCCATCGGGCTAATCATCACGGCTCTGTTGGCGTTGACGGCCGGCGTGATCTGGGCCTACAAGAACGTCGGATGGTTCCGGTCCGGAGTGGACACCGCCATGCGTGGAGTGAAAACCGCATTCGGGTGGGCGGTCGAGGCAGGCGGCAAACTGGTCGGGTGGGTGCGCGGGCTACCGGCCACTCTCGGTGGCTACTTCTCAGCGGTGAGCAAGGCGGGCGGCTCGATGGTGAAGTGGTTCCAAGACCTACCGGGCCGCATCGGTGGATTCTTCCGCAACCTGGCCAGCACTATCAGCTCCCCTTTCCGTGAAGCGTTCAATGCCGTGCGCAACTTTTGGAATGACACGATCGGCGGCAAGGGATTCTCTATCCCTGGTTGGGTTCCCGGGATCGGCGGCAACAGTTTCTCGATCCCGCGATTCCATACCGGCGGCATCGTCGGCGGCAACATGGGGTCGGAGACGCTGGCGATCCTGAAGGCAGGCGAGAAGGTGACGGGCGGATCCAACAGCGGAGGCGGCGTGACGCTCGTCATCGCACCTGGCGGGCGGGGGCTCGATGACCTGTTCCTGACCTGGTTGACGAACGCGCTGCGGGCAAGGGGCGGCGTGGAAGTGGTGTTGGGCAAGTGAGCGATCACCTGGTGGAGATGAAGGTTGGCTCATCGTGGGTAGACATCACCGACGATGTCTATACCCGAGAGCCAATCGTCATGACCCGGGGTCGGTCGAACGAGGGCAGCACTGTCAACCCGTCAACCTGCAACCTGACCGTGAATAACCGGCAGGGGAAGTACTCGCCACGCAACCCGCTGTCGCCGTACTTTCGGAAGATCGGGCGTAACACCCCGCTCCGTGTGGCGTGGAAGGTGGACCCGGTCTACGACGCCTACTCCGAAAAGAACGGCACCGGTGACCTGTCATGGACGCACACGCCAGTAGGGGATCCGACCGGTGTCTGCCTGATCCTGTGGGAGTTGAACAGTGCGGGCAGCAACATCATCGCCGGCGATGTGCTGTATGGCGGGGTGCCGATGGAGCGGCGATCGTTCGTGTCCGGAATGATGGGCGCCGTCAATTTGGTCAAACACCTTTGGTGGCTGAATGAGGACATCCCGACCGGGCCGCAAACCATCACCGTGGACACTGACAGCGCGACCATGCGGCAAGCCAGCGTCGTCACTGTGACTGGTGGATCCAACGCGGAGATTGACGCAATCGTCGCCACGTCTGGCAACTCAGGAAATCCGAGCACGACGATCACCACATTCAAACGGTCGCTGATTATCCAGTCACTACTGACAGACCTTGATGACGGATCCACCATCACTCAGCAGACCGGATACACGCAGCTCTCGGAGCATGACCTAGGCACGGAGACCGTAGCCAACGCCAGAACCTTTAACGTCCTGCCACCGGCTCTCTACGGTGTCGGGTGGTTCGCCGCCAATAGTGGCTGGTCCCTGTGGGGTATCGCGATTCGGGCCGTTTCGTACCGCTCGACAGTGGAACTCTCATCGCTGCCGCCTCGCTGGGATCCCTCACACAATGACGCCTATGTACCGATCGACGGCGCCGGGATTCTGCGCCGGGTCCAACAGGGCACCGACCCGTCAGAGACCGGACTGCGAGCGTTCACGTTGGGCAACGCCACCGCGCTCGCCACGTACTACCCGCTCGATGGGAAGTCGGGAACTAACTACAGCCTGAATCTGGGCAACACCTACAACCTGTCGAACCGGTTCGTCGCATGGCCTACCGCAGCCAACGGCACTCCCGGCAATGGCGGTCCGTCGTGGAAGTACGGCGAACCGCTCAGCCCTTATCTCGGCACCGGTATGGCCCTGTTCAACAGCGGGACCGCCAGCGTCAGCTACATGTACGGCGACACGGCAACGTCTTTCAACAACATCGCGTTCGATTGGGTGTGGCAGTCGGAAGAGCTAGGGCTGATGTTGGTCAACCTGATCGACTACAACAACACCGTGTGGCAGGTCGCCTTCTCTGATGGCGTCGCGCAGGTGTCATTCATCGATCCCGCCACCGGCCCTATCGGATTCAGCCCAACCGGCGTTCTCGAAGCGCTGACCGATACCAACGTGCACCACGGCCGGTTGCAGCTCACGAAGAACGGCACCGCGACGGACTGGGTCCTGTACGTTGACGGCGTCTCGGTGGACTCCGGATCGCAGCCGTCCTACAACGTCAACGGCATGTCGCGCTTCACGATCCAGTACGAGCGAGACGGCACGGAGTCTTGGGTTGTGCTCGGCCACCTGACCGTATGGGCAACTCCGACCGCATCCGAGATCCCGACCGCAGCGGACGCATCCCTTGCAGCGTTCGGGTATGCAGGCGAGACGGCCGGCGAGCGGATCCACCGAATCACCGAGCTGGCAGAGATCCCGCTCTCGACCATCGGTGAGCTGACAGACACGCAGCCGCTGGGCCCGCAGTACAGCGAGGCCATGATCGCTCAGCTCCGTGATGCCGAGGCCGCTGACATGGGAACGCTCGGTGAACCACGAGACCGCATCGGCCTGCTGTACCGCACGCACGAATCGCTTTACAACCAACCGGCCAAGCTCACCCTGCAGTACGACGGAGGCCACGTGTCGCCGCCATTCGAGCCGGTGGATGACGACCTGTCCACCCGCAACGATGTCACCGCGACCCGCCGCGACGGGGGCGACTATCGAGTCACGCAGTTGACTGGCAACATGTCCGTGCTGCCGCCACCTGCCGGTGTCGGCAGGTACAAGGATCAGCAGACAGTGAATGTCGAAACCGATGACATGCTGCCAGGGGTGGCCAGTTGGCTACTGCACTTGGGCACGTACGACGAGGCCAGATACCCAACCCTGCAAGTGAATCTACTCGCACCGGATGTAATCGCATCGGGTCTGATCACGGCTATCCTGGCGCTCGATGAAGGCGACCGGATCGTGATCGAGGACGCAAGCGCTGCCCGTATCTACGATGACATCTCGCTGATTCTGTTGGGTGTCAAGGAAGTCATGGGCCCGGTCGAGTGGACCTTCACATTCAACTGCGCTGCAGCTGGCCCGTACGAGGTGCTGGAGCTGGATCAGGCGACATCATGGATCAGCCCCGGCGACGAGTCCACCTTGACCGGGACGCTGACCACCGGGGCTCTCGCGGTGTCTGTCACGTCAACGGCTGGCACATTGTGGACAACGGCAGGGGCTGACCTGCCGGTGTCGATCATGATTGCAGGCGAAGAGATGACCGTGACCGCGATCTCCGGTGCCGCCTCGCCTCAGACCTTTACCGTCATCCGTTCGGTCAACGGAGTTGTGAAGACACATGCAGCCGGCGAACTGGTCGAGCTGAAACGGCCCGCCGTAGTGGCGCTGTAGGAAAGGGGGAAACCATGGTCTGGACACCGCCGCGAACCTGGCTCGCTGAGCGACTCAGGGCCGCTGTGCTCAACGCTGAGATCCGTGACAACTTCAAGGCGCTCACGGAGTACACCGCATACACTCCGGTGCTCGGTTCTTCCGGCACGGCCCCCACGGTTTCGGCCGCATCGGGTGGCTATGTCTTCGCTGGCAAGCGGGTGACCGGATATTTCGAGTTGACCATCCTGACCGCTGGCACGCTCAACTACACGGTCAGCTTGCCTGTTGCCTGTGCGGGGCATTGGTTTCCCAAGCCGTTCGGGATCTGCACTTGCATCAACGGCGCGGGCGGATTCTTCCAGCGGCAACTGATCAACACCGGATCGGCTACCGTGGCAGCCATGACCGGAGACGCAGGGACTCGCGTGTCGGCAACCAGCCCGTTCGCCTTTGCCAGCGGCCACCAGATTACCGGGACCTTTGACTATGAGGCGGCGTGATGCCCAAGCGGGTAGCGCGCATGGCGTGGCGCAACTTCCGTACGCCGGCAGTCAGGTACCCGGCTGACCCGCGTGCCGTGTTCGTGCTGGCCGCGTGCGTGGTGGCTGGCGTACCACTGGTGTTCGCCGGGGCCACACCCGGCACCGTAGAGGACAAGCTCCATCCGGCAATGGTGTTCGTATGGGGCTTCCTGCTAGTGGCCGGATCAGCGACGACACTGGTCGGCACGTTCAAGCTCAATCCGGACGGCATCATCCTCGAGCAAGTCGGGTCGGTTTCGGTCGGGGCGGCGTGCATGATCTACGCCGGCGCGATGATCGCAACCGCAGGCATCAGCGCAGCCGTCCCCGCGTTGATCGTGGGCATGTTCGGTGTCGCCTGTTTCTGGCGGTGGGGTCAGCTACAAGGCTTGCTGCACAGGGCTGAGGAAGCGGCCATTGAGGCACGAGACGGGGACGAGTGAACACCGTGGTGACATGGCTGACCGGAGCCGGTGTCGGGGTGGTGCTGGCAGCCATCATCGCCGGACTATTCAGCCGCAGGAAACTGTCGGCTGAGGCAACCGAGATCATCACTAAGGCGGCATCCGGAGTGGTCGAACGGCTCGAAGCTGAGGTAACCCGGGTGACGGCAGACAACGCAGCTCTCCGAGCGCAGGTGCAACGGCAGGAGGTTGCGCTCGGAGTACATTCGTTCTGGGACCGGCAGGCGTACGACATCCTCGCCCAGCAGGGGATCGAGCTGCCGCCACCGCCCCCGCTGTACGTAGATCAGCCCGTCGATAAGTGAGGACCCCATGACCAACTGGTCAAGCATGGCAGACAGGCCCGGTAGGGAGTGGCACCTAGCCGCCTCGCTCATTGCCCTAGGCAACGAGGTCAACGCCAAGTGGCCGAACCGCGACGACGCCAGCGACGGCGCCATCGGTGACGCTTCACACCAAGCGCGTCCGTCCGACCACAACCCCGACTACGACGCGGGAGGTGTGGTCCGCGCCATCGACATCGACAAGGATGGCATCACCGTGCAGGCCCTGCTCAATGCCGTTCTCCGCGACCCGCGCGTCGCCTATGTGATCTGGGATCACCGGATCGCATCGGCCACCGAGGACGGCACGCCGTGGAACTGGGAGCCGTACAACGGGACCAACCCCCACACGGGGCACGTGCACATCTCGATCAAGCACACCGCCGCTGCCGCGTCAAACACGGCACGGTGGTTCAAAACCCAACCACCTAAGGAACCTGACGTGACCGAAGCTGAGATGGACCGACTCATTGACAAGCTACTGGCTCGCCCGATCGGCGGGTCGAGCGTGGCTGACTGCCTCTCACGAGCCCGCTGGCTCGCCATGGAACACGGCGAGGGTGGCCAGTTCGAAGAGCAACTGGACCGCATCGAAGCGGAGTCCAAGGAAGACACGCCGTGACCGCCGCGAAGGCCAAGGTTGGCGCTGTCGTCGGCGCGGTCGCGGGGTTCGTCGCGCCCGGCGTGACGTACCTGCTGACCGTGGACGGCAACGGCATCACCGGCACCGAGTGGCTACATGCAGCCCTGCTGTCGATCGCCTTCGCAGGCGCTACGGCTGCCGCTGTCGGCGGGACCGTGTACGCCGTGGAGAACAGGCCGGTGAGCTGATGCACCCGGCGACGGCTCAGACACTGGCGTACTTCACCTACGATCACCTGCCTGAGTCGCTGCAGGTGATCTCCCGTCCGTTCTGCGAGCTGGCACAGCACGTAGCGGACACGGTACAAGGGCCGCAGGCAACCATTGCCCTACAGAAGTTGCTGGAAGCAAAGGACTGCGCCGTCCGAGCTGCGCTGGTCTAGCGTGCACCTGCCCGTGTGTGCCACAACTGCCAGTGGCACCACGGGCAGCGCTCTGCCGCCGGGGCGATCACGAACGGAACAGGCGTCATGCCCTCGCTCATAACCACCCGCGCGATCAGCTCGCCGCACAAGGTGCGCTCGTTCGGATCGATCCCGGCATGGGTCTGCCTATCGGCGTTGGTTCGTACCGCACTCATCATGTCGCCTGTCCCTTCCACACGTTGACCAGCCGGACACCACGGACCGACTTCACCGACTTGCCGTCGATCTTGTTATTGGTGATCTTGCCCGCTCCCTGCTCGACCAACAGCGGCTCAAGGTGCGCGACCGTGACGCGCGAGTGTTCGTGGCCGGCGTCAGCGCGCCACCTGCGGAGCGCGTTCGACAGCGCTCGCGTGGGGGTGATGGCGTCAGCGTCGAAGATCAGCTCATCCTCTATGAATACGCGCATGAAATCTGTCTTTTTCTCGAAGGCGTCCTGTGCCTCAGGGATGACGCAGAAGTCGCCACGGTGCAGAAGCTCTTGCAGGTAAGGGATTGCCTTGCGGATGATGCCGTCCGCCTCAGCGAGTAGCACCCGCTTTCCGAGGTCGCGCACCTTGGCTCGACCGGGGGCCGGTGGCAGGAACGGCAGCACTACCCACCGCCGGGTGAATGCGCCCGATCGATCATCCGATGGCGGGACCGTGTTGGCAGAGAACAGCAGGGTCGCGAACGGTGTGAACTGGAAGGGGTTCTGGCCCTTGTGCTCAGCCGTCAGGCTGTCGCCTGTCACCATCGTCTTGAAGGTGCCAGTCTCGCCGATGCCCGCTTGGTCGAGGTCCGCGTGCACGTTGAGAGCCTTGCCGTGGAGCTGCGCCACATTGAACCGGTCCGCCAGGTTCTGCAACGGGATGTGCGTGGTATTCGTCTCGCCTAGCAGGCCAGTGATCACGTCAAGGAACTGCGACTTCCCACACCCGGGCAGCCCCTGCAGCATGACGGCACGCTGAGCCGGGATGCCTGAGTAGATACAGGCGGCGATGATCTCCCATGCCAACAGCACGCCTTCCTCAGTGAGCGATCCCGCCAGGTACTTATCGAACTCCGGACACTCAGCGTCGGTGCTGTAGTCGTGCGGGAGCTGGACTGTCGAGTGCACCTGTGGTCGGTGGTCGATCTTCTCCCAGCCCTCCCAAGACGGCGCGCCGTACCGGTCGAACGTGGTGGACCGGATCATGCCGTTGCGCAGGTTGATGTACTGCGGGTGCGACGCGACAGTCATGTCGCCGATCAGGGTCCGCAGGATGTCTTCCACACCCTTGACCAGGTCGGGGCGGTACTCATTCCCCATGCTGCCGGCGAGCGCGTAGCGGACCACTCCCGGCGCGGGACGCCAGACCCCATCCCAGTGGGCCCAGAAGCGCCCATCCTCAGCCACGGCTACCGGCAGGGCCCTGAGGATCGCCGTTGCGGCCGAACGGGGCAGCATGCGCAGCCCACGTTTGGTCTGCGTGGTGAAGGTAGCTAGATCGAGCTGGACCCGCACGTGTCGCGACAGCTCCGGTGGTGGCGCGTCAGGGTCCGCAGGTTGGTCCTCCCACGGGTCGCCCGGTCCGTCGTACTCCGGTGGCTCAGGCGGGCCCGCAGGACCCCAGTAGTCCTCGCTCACCGACCGGTCCAACTCAGGGCGTCCAGAACCTCAGTGCTGGGCAGGCTGTCGGCGGTGTCTGCTAAGAGCCACGCATGCCGGCGACAGTTGAGCGCTAGCAGGGGGCTGCAGGTGTCGAACCACTCCGCTCGCCGTAGCCAGTATTCAACCAACGCCTCGTTGAGGCAGTCCTGCAGCAGGCGGGCTGCGAAGTGTGTTGGATCCACGCTGACATGCGTATGATGTGCCACGGATCGATCTCTTCTCGTCTCGGTCCCGAGGCCCTCCCGCTACACAGTGGCAACTGTGCGGGGGGGCTTTCGTGATGCTGGGACGGGATCGTAGCACCCCGGATTCCGGACCGCCGATCAGCTGGTTACCCCGGTTACCAGTGGTTACCTGGTTGCCTAGGGCAATGAGGTAACCGTAAACCCGCAGGTCACACCCGATATTGCTACCTGGTTACCTCAGTTACCTCTCTCTGGCATCTTATGCGTGCGCGCAGGATCAAAAGTCTCTAGACGCCGGCCCTGGTAACCGAGGTAACTGAGGTAACCGAGCTACCAACGAAACGCTCATTTCGTTGGTAGCTCAGATTCGCTGGGGTTCGAGGGTTGACTCTCGAAGACATCCTCGCGTAGGATCCCTGGGCATGAGCAAAGACCAGCCCCTACCGGGCACCGAGAGCCTGATCCCCGACCCGGCGAACGTGCACTACCTCATGATCACGGTCAAGCGCCGTGACTACCTGCGGGCCAAAGCCGCGCTTGACCGGGCGGTATGGAACGCGCACCGGGCCAGCGTGCCTAACACCGTGATCGCCAGCGCGTACGAATGCACCGAGGCCAGCGTGCGCGACCGGCTCAAGCGGATCCGTGCCGAGAAGCGCCAAGCCGCCAAGGATGCCGAGTGAGGAACCGCCCCCCCCTGCTGGATCTCTACTGTTGCCAGGGAGGTGCGTCCAAGGGGTACGCGGATGCTGGCTTCGACGTGATCGGCGTGGACATTGATCCACAGCCCAACTACCCGTACCCATTCTTTCGGGCCGACGCGCTCGACTTCCTGATTCGCTTCGGTGGCGACTTCGGGCTGCGAGTGGCGTCACCACCCTGCCAGCGATACAGCAAAGCGTGGAAGATCCAGCAACGTGAGCACCCGGACCTGATCGCTCCGACACGCGACGCCTTGCTAGCGGTGGGCGGGCCGTACATCATCGAAAACGTTGAGGATGCGCGCCCGGAACTGATAGATCCGATCACGCTGTGCGGCGCCTCATTCGAGCTGAGAACGTATCGGCACCGACTGTTCGAGTCGAACCTAGATCTAGTGGCACCGCAGCACCCGGAGCACCACTACCCGTTGACCAAGATGGGGCGACCCCTGAAGCCTTGGGAGTTCTATCACGCGGTAGGGAATTTCAGTGGGGTCGAAACAGTGCGACAGGATATGGGCGTCCCGTGGATGAACCGCGACGGCATCCGCGAGTGCATCCCGCCCGCCTACACCGAGTTCCTTGGTCGGCAAGCATTGGCGCTGCTATGAGCAAGCCGTTGATCATGGCGTTTGTCGTCGCCACGTTCGCAATGTGGTACCTGAGTAGGCGAGGAGAGTGATCCGCATTCCCAACTGCTGCGCGCTGCCAGCGCACAACCGCGAGGCCACGCGGCACTGCTGCCTCACCTGCGGCACGACGTACATGGTCATCGACGGACAGTGGATCCTCACTGACCCGACCGTTGATCTACACCAGTTCGAGCACCTGCTAGACGAGACGGAGAGGACAGGCCACTGACATGGCGGACGATATGGAACGAACGGGCGGGCTGACGATTCAGGTCCACTCGTGCACGGATCACGGCGCGCATGTCGTGCTGGAGGTGTCCGGCGTTGATGGGGAACCGGTAGCGATTGCACAGGTCACCGAGGATGACGCCTTTCAGGTAGCACGGGACCTGATCACCGCAGCCGGCCGCGCACGGCTGGAGATCGCACAGTGGAAGGCGGGGAAGAACTGATGCCGAAGTGGGGTAAGGGCAAGCACTCCGAGGACGATGACCAGAGGGGGCTACCCAAGTTCGTACGCGACGAGATCAACAAAGAGAATCGCAAGGCGGGCCGCAAGGCCAAGGGTGATGCGACCAAGAAAAAGCGGGGTGAAAAGTGAAGCACAGACGACCCCGTGAGCCCAAGACCAAGGCGGGGCGACTCATCAAAGAGACGCAGACCGAGGGGCCCCGTTGCGCCAAGCCTGTCCCTGGTGGCCGCTGTGGAAAGAAACGTGGCCATTGGGGGAAGTGCGCGTGATCGCCCTGATAGCAGGGATGTGGCTCTTTCTGCTGGTCCTCGATGCCGTCTTGACCCTCACTCACGCCGTGCGCAACCGTGGCTAAGAAATGGCCACACGCAAAGCACCGGCCCCACGATCCCGCATCAGACAAGGTTGGGCGCAGGTGGGCGCAAGGCGGTGAGGTGCCACCCAAGCCAAAGCCAAAGCCGAAACCAAAGCACAGGAAGGGCGATCCGCAGTGAGCATCTTTCGCAACATCACCGCCAACAGCATGCTTGAGGGGCATGCGTCTCACACGGTCACCATGGAAAACACACCCGATCTGGCAGACCGACAGGGCATCGTGATCTCTGTCAATACGCTCGCTGGCGATGTAGACCGATCTGTCACTGTGAGCCTTGCCGATGCGCGGGAGTTGGCCGGCTGGTTGATCGAGCACGCGGTTACGGGTGAGCCCTTCTGTTGCCCACGCGCAGACGCACACCTACCGCACGCAGACTGCCCCGGTCAGGGGTAAGCCACCCCGTGCTCAGCGTGGACACCGCGAGAGCGCGAGCATGACGGTAGAGGGTGGCACAGCTCAGGCTGTGCCACCCTTGCCGCATGAGTGCAGGATGGGACGGGGGCAGCACCCGAGCGTGGCGCAAGCTGCGGGCTCACGTGCTGATGCGGGACGGGTACCGCTGTCTGATCCCCACCCACCCCGAGACGCCCGAGCAACTGCGAGCCCAGCTCACCGCCGACTGCACTGGCACAGCAACGCATGCTCATCATCTCGACGGCATCGACGCCGGCTTGATCTGCTCACCATTACGGCTCATCGCATCATGCAGTGACTGCAACCTCACACTAGGTGACCCCACCCGTTTTCCCCATGGCGGCACCCCCCGGACAC
>Ga0193742_1000974_pt1 | contig 18046 bp, 14 predicted proteins | sample L2c1metaG_FD_165511 | JGI IMG/M metagenome (GOLD analysis project Ga0193742, IMG submission 165511) | Soil microbial communities from a riparian zone of the East river system, Colorado, United States - L2c1 | ecosystem: Environmental > Terrestrial > Soil > Riparian zone | place: USA: East River... | reverse complement strand
GGCCGTGGGAGCGTCCAATGATACCAACAACAACACCAATGAACAGGCTGTCGCCCAGCAGGTAGCCGCGATCCGCGACTCAGTCCTGTCTCTTGCAAATACCAGCTACCAGGGAAACTATCTTTTCGCCGGCAGTAAAGGCGATACCCAACCCTTCACCCTCGATACAACCACCGCACCCACGACCGTGACCTACGCGGGAGATACGAAGGTTCAGACTCTTGTGACTCCAGGAGGACAAAAGATCCAGACCAGTCTTCCTGGAAGTTCCATCTTCGGCTCCGGCAGCACAGGCGTTCTGGGGGTGTTGAACCAGCTCATCAATGACCTTACCAACGGAGCTCCCTCTTCAAATATCTCGACCGACGGAAATGCTTTGACGGATACGCTTGGTATGGTCTCTTCGCAGCGCAGCCTTCTGAACAATTCGCTGAACACAGTCGAATCGACCAGCACCTATGCGCAGACGCAGGAGGCACAGCTGAAGGTCCAGCAGGGTTCGCTGATCTCCTCCGATCCGGCGACCGTTGCCACCGGGTTGAAGGCCAACGAGACGCAATATGAAGCGCTGCTGAGTGTCGTAACCGCGCTGCAGCAGACAAATCTCTTCGACTTTCTGCATTAAAAGGAAGACGAGGCCATCTATCCTGATGGCCTCGTCTAAAGCGCGCGTTCTCCTTCGAAAATCCTGGTTCCATCTTTATCTTTTTTATCGATAGAGACCCAATCTGAGAACGGGATTTACTTTTGCAACTGTGAAAGCGCCTTGCGCGCCTCCTTGATCTTCACCCCGTCGGGAGCCAGTTGCAGATAGGAGTTGTACTCCGCAGCGGCCTGTTCGCGCTTTTGCATCATTTGAGCGACATGGGCAAGAGCGAAGTGGGTATCCGGATCCGCAGGCTGATACTTCACTGCATCCTGGGCGCGAAGATAGGCCGCATTTAAATTGCCCGCATTTTCGTAAAACTTTGAGATCTTGAGATCCTCCCCGGCTCGGTCTTCATCGCTCTGGAGCTTTTCCACCTTCGGCAGACGGCGCCGGACCGAGGCGTGCGGGTTATCTCCTTTGTCATCGCCCGGAGGCTTATCCGCCGGAGCAGCGCTGTCGGCATCATCGGAGCTCGAAGAAGAGCTGCTGCTACTGGAGGAGCTGGAGCTGCCGGAGTTGTCTGCCCCGGGCATCGGCGGAGCTGAACCAGGAAAGGGATATTGATCGGCTGTAGAGGGCTTTTTGCCACCTGATGCCGGAGCATCCGGAGTACTCTGCGGTTTCGATGGGGGAGGAGCTGACTCCCCGGGGAAAGGAAAGCGTTCCCCGGTTGAGGGCTCCTTGCCTGAGGCAGGCGCGCAGGGAGCAGTCTGATCCTTACCCTGGGAGGTTTCCGAGGATTTGCCGGTCTGGGGTACCGGGGAGTCACCCGGCTTGCACGGAGGGGGTGAAGTCGTTTGCGCGCATGCCAGTGCGCCCGCAACAAAGAGAGCGGCGAGGGGAAAGACGCGGATCGGAGCACGGCTCATCATCCTTAAGACTACCCGTCTACTTGATTTGACGCCTGAACCGGCGGGTTTGTTATATTCAGCTAGCCTGGATCGTAAAAAACGATCTCCGGGCGGATAGCTGCTTCCGCTGCTTCAAAATTTCCACATTCTGGATAACTCTCAATGATTCCCGGTTTGATGATTCGCTCTTCGTCCATTCATGCAGCTGGCTGCTACACCACCCGGCGGATCCCCAAGGGCACCCAAGTCATTCAATACGACGGACCTCTCTTTACCAAGGATGAGGCGGACGAGCGGTACAAAGATCGCTTTATCACCTATCTCTTCAGCACCGGCAACGGCGACGTGATCGACGGCTTTGGTACGGCCATGTTCATCAATCACTCCTGCGATCCCAACTGCGAGACCGAGCATATCGGCGATGAGATTTGGGTTGTGGCCGTCCGTGATATCGAATCCGGCGAAGAACTGACCTACGAGTACAACCTGCACGACAGCGACGATGACGACGCAAACTGCTACTGTGGCTCAACCAAGTGCCGTGGAACCATGTTTAGTGCGGACGAGGTTAAGCGCCGCGCTCGCAAGGCTCGGCGCCAGGCACGAGCGGCTCAGGCTTGAGCGGTCTTGTGGATTCCGCTCAACCTCTCTCCGGAAGCTACAATAACGAGATGCGGTTTCGGGCCGCCTCGGACTTATGGCATACCAGGTTTTAGCGAGAAAGTATCGTCCTCAACGCTTCGCCGATGTTGCTGGTCAGGATCACGTGACCGTGACCCTGATGAATGCGCTCACTCAGGCCCGCATCGCTCACGGCTATATCTTCAGCGGGCATCGTGGCATCGGAAAAACGACGATCGCGCGAATCCTGGCGATGGCACTGAACTGTCGAAACACCATCGGCAGCCCCCAGCGTCCGACGGCCGAGCCTTGTGAGGTCTGCGAGGCCTGCATCGAAATTCGCGCAGGCAACGCCGTTGATGTTATCGAAATCGACGCTGCCACGAACCGTGGCATCGACGAGATTCGCGAATTACGTGATGCGGCGCGATATCGTCCGGCGCGCGATCGCTACAAGATCTATATCCTCGACGAGGCACATCAGATCACCGATGCCGCCTTCAATGCTCTTCTGAAGACCCTCGAAGAGCCACCCGACCACATCGTCTTCATGATGGCGACTACGCAGCCCGAGGATATTCCTCAGACGGTCCGCTCGCGTTGCCAACACTTCAGCTTTCACGCAGTAAAGCTGGTCGACATCCTGGCACAGCTTCGCGGCATTGCGGCTCACGAGGGTGTCGAGGCCGACGAAGCTGCCTTGGCGCTACTCGCTGAAGCTGGCGATGGGTCCATGCGCGACGCGCTCTCGATCATGGATCAGGCCATCGCCTCGGCCCCTCTCGAAGAGGGACGCCCTCGCCTCGATGTCTCGCAGATTCGCGAGCTGATGGGAGCGGTTCCGAACGCAGTCTTCGAGCGCGTTCTCGAGGCTGTGAACGACAATCGCAGCGCCGAGGTGATGACGGTCGCAAACGAGTTGCTCGACGCGGGCAACAGTCCGGCGCAGCTGGCCCGACAGTTCGTGCGCTATCTACGCAACTGCGTCATCGCCAAGATCGCGGGCGTGGAAATTGACGGAGCTACGGAGCTTCTGCAGATCTCTTCCGATGAACAGCGACGAGCCGCTCGCTCAGCAGCTCTCTTCACCGAAGAAGAGCTGACACGCTTCCTGCAGGTCATGCTGCGAACGTTTGATGAACTCGGCTATCGCCAGGAGCAACGTTTTCATTTCGAGCTGGGCCTGTTGAAGCTGGTTCATCTGCAGCGCCTGCTTCCAGTTGAGGAGTTGCTGAGCCGGTTTCCTGTGAAGGGTTCGGGAGGCACGGAACTTCCGCGTCCCCGCAATTCTTCTTCGACTCCGTCGGCGGCCCCCCAGGGACTGCGAACATCATCCCTCCCTGTTGCCCCTTCGACTCCGCCCAAGCCGGCTTTTTCGCCCTTCGCCGCGGATCGCAGCCGGAAGAGCTTCGATGAAACGACTCCGCCTGTCGTGCCGCAAGTTACCACGACCCCACGCGAGGCGCTGGTCCAGGCGCAACTGCCGCCCGAACCGGCGCCCGCAGTCTCGGTGATGGAGCTTGATCCCGTTGCGGAGATCACCGCCGTAGAGGTCGCAGCGGAACTCCTCGGCGGAGGGAGTGTTCCTGCAGCTGTACTTGAGCCCGAAGTTTTGACGGTGCCCGCAATCGAAGAAAATACCCCGCCAGGTCGATCTGCTGAAGATCTGCAGCGTGTAGCCACTGAAGCGTTATCGACCGCAAAGAGCCAGGGAACTGCGGCCGATGCGCTCGCCGACGCAGAGTGGACGATCGCTGGGGACGAGATCCGCGTCCAGACTGAGCTGTCAAAGACCATGCTCAGTATGGTCATCAACGCGGATGCCGATCGCATTGTTCGCTCCGCCTTGCGCACCGCCGGGTTCGGTCAGTTGAAACTGGTCTTGCTACCGGGAGCGGCAAACACCTCAGCCGCTAAAAAACCCAAAGCTGCAAAGACGGGAAGCGCTCAGGCCAAGGCGATGGATCATCCTGTCGTGCAGCAGGCGCAGCGGCTCTTCAACGCCGAGATTCGCAACGTCATCGATCTTCGGGACAACGATTAGCATCACAAGGATTCAAATATGGATTTTTCTGATCTCGCAAAGATGAAAGACATGATGGGCCAGGCGCGCCAGATGCAGGAGCAGATGGAGCGCAAGCTTGCCGAGACTGTCGTCGAGGCCTCGAGCGGAGGCGGCGTGGTCTCCGTGCGCATGAATGGAAAGAAGGAAGTGCTGCGGCTCAAGATCGAGCCGTCTGCCATCGGAGGTTCGGGCGGTGATCTCGAGCTGCTGGAAGACCTGATCGCCGCCGCAGTCAACGAGGCAGGACGCCGCGCCGACGAGGCCATGAAGGCCAGCGTCGCAGGCATGATGGGCGGTCTCAATCTTCCGGGGCTGACCTAGTGGCACGCTTCGCCGAGCCCATGACGCGGCTGATCGAAGAGTTGCGCAAGTTGCCCGGCATTGGCACCAAGAGCGCGCAGCGGCTTGCTTTCCATGTTCTGCGTTCCTCTGCGGAGGACGCCGAAAAGCTCGCCGGAGCCATCCGCGAGCTGAAGGCACACCTTCGGCTCTGTTCGGTCTGCAACAACATTACCGATGTCGATCCCTGCAGTTACTGCACCAGTGCGGTGAGAGACCATAGACTGGTCTGTGTGGTCGAGGAGCCGACCAATATCGCGACCATCGAGAAGACGCGAAGCTTTGCCGGCGTCTATCACGTCCTTCACGGAACGCTCTCGCCCATCGGCGGCGTGGGGCCGGAGCAGCTTCGCATCGCAAATCTGATGACGCGGCTTTCAGAGCTCGACGAGGTGATTCTCGCAACCTCACCCACCACGGAAGGCGAAGCTACGGCGCGCTATCTCGTCGAAGAGATTCGCCGCATCGACGCTCGCTTGAAGCTCACGCGGATCGCAACGGGAGTTCCCGCGGGCAGCGATATCGAATACGCCGATGAGATCACCATGTCACGCGCTCTCGAAGGACGGCGCGAGCTCTAACTTCAATCATCTTTTATCGCATCGTGATATAAGCGCATTATGAATGGGTCTCTCAGCCGTCGTGGTTTTCTTCGTCAGAGTTTTGCCTTCAGCGCAGTCGCCGGACTTGGACTGGGCTCCCTGCCTTCACTTGCCAAGCCGCACGAGAAAAACGTTGAAGGGCTCGAGTGGCTCATGGTGGGAGATTGGGGCTATGAGAACTTCACCGGTCAGAAGATGGTGGCCGAAGCGATGCAGTCCTATGTTCGCGAACATCACCTGAAGCCCCACGCCCTGCTGATGCTCGGAGATAACTGGTACGGCGATCTGACGGGCGGAGTCGACTCGCCACGCTGGAAGACGCAGTTCGAAGAGATGTATCCGAAGACGGCCTTCGACTGTCCCGCCTACGCGATCCTGGGGAACCACGACTATCAGCGCATGCCGACGAGCAAGGTCGACGCGGAGCTCGCCTACGCCAAAAAGGAAGGCACCCGCTGGATCATCCCTTCGCGCTGGTATCGCTTCGAGTTCCCTGCTTCTAAACCTCTAGTTACCGTGATCGCACTCGATAGCAATATGCCGCATCCTGCAGGCCCGCAGGCCGCGGGTGTTAATTTCACCCTTACACCCGAGGAGCAGGCCGAGCAGCTTCGCTGGCTGAAGACTGAGTTGGAGAAACCCCGTAACACTTCTTACCTCATCGTGATGGGACATCATCCCATCTACTCGAATGGGCCGCACGGCGATCATAAGACTCTTATCGCTGAATGGGAACCTCTGCTGCGCGAACACAAGGCTCATCTCTACCTTGCGGGACACGACCACGATATGCAGCACCTGGAGTTTGAAGGACATCCAACGTCATTCGTCATGTCGGGAGGCGGCGGCGCCGATCTCTACAACCTGAAGATCGAAGAGGCTCAGCGTGGTCCCTATGCGGCGAAGGTCTACGGTTTCAGCCATCTTCAGGTCGCGCCCGATAAATTGACGCTGTTGCACATGGACCAGAACGGTCGCACGATCCACGGCTTCACCAAGACCCCGGATGGGACGGTGAAGATTTTGAGCTAGGTCTGTTCAACCTCGAATCAAGCGTTGTGCAATCCATCTCCAGTCATCTCCTCCGGCTTCTTCAGGCCAAGCAGCTTGAGGATGGTCGGCGAGATATCGCGAAGGCTTCCTCCGGGGCGGAGAATGTCGTGATGGCTGGTATCGCGCTCATCGGTGATGAGGATGAAAGGGACCGGATTCGTGGTGTGCGCGGTATGCGGTCCTCCCGTGATCGGATCGATCAGGAGCTCAGCGTTGCCGTGGTCAGCGGTGACCAGCAACGCACCTCCGCGCTGCTTCACGGCCTGATAGACGCGGCCCAGTTGCGTGTCGATGGTCTCGACCGCGCGGACTGTCGGCTCAATCCTGCCCGAATGCCCGACCATGTCGGCGTTCGCGAAGTTCACGATGATGACATCGAAGGCCGTATCATTGACTGCCTTGACTACCGCATCTGCAATGCCCGCTGCTGACATCTCTGGAGCAAGATCATAGGTCGCAACCTTCTGCGAAGGAATGAGGACTCGATCTTCGCCGGGAAATGGCTTTTCGATGCCACCGTTGAAGAAGTAGGTCACGTGCGCGTACTTCTCCGTCTCGGCAACACGCAGATTGCGCAGGTTCGCGTCCGCCATGACGTTTGCGAGAAGATGATCCATCGACTCCGGCGGAATGACCACAGGAAGCGTGAAATTTTTGTCATATCGCGTCATGCAGACGTAGTGGAGGTTCTCAGGAACTTCGGCGCGCGGAATCTCGAGGTCGAGCTCGGTCGCATTGGGCAGGTCGAGCGCATTCCCGGAAGTAAGGCCTCCGGGAACGTCGCAGTTGCGTCCCAGCACGCGTGTGATCTGACGAACGCGGTCGGCGCGATAGTTGAAGCAGAGGCAGACATCATTGGTCCGAATGGAACCGATTAGAGCTCCATGCTGATCGATCACAGTGAATGGCGGAATGAACTCGTCCGTGATCTCGTTGTTATAAAGCTCACGCACTCGCGTCAGCGGGCTCGTATAGGTCCCCCCCTGCGGTTGTCCAGTGACCATCGCGTCGAAGGCCTGGCGCTCCTTCTCCCAACGCAGATCGCGATCCATCGCAAAGTAGCGTCCTGAGACTGAGGCGATCTGGCCGACTCCAATCTCGCGAATCTGCTGTTCGAGCGCCTCGAGATAACCAAGGCCGCTGGTCGGCATCGTGTCGCGGCCGTCCATGAAGGCATGGACGAAGACTCGCGTGAGGTTGTGCTGCGCGGCCAGCCGCAAAAGCGCATAGAGATGCCGCTGATGCGAGTGGACTCCTCCATCAGAGACCAGACCGAAGAGATGCAGCGCACGGTTCTCCTGGGCGGCTAGAGCAAAAGCTCTGAGAAGTGTGGGATCGCTGAAGAAGCTGCCGTTTGCGATCGCCGCGTCAATTCGGCTGATGTCCATGCGCACGACGCGGCCAGCGCCGAGGTTCAGATGGCCGACCTCGGAGTTGCCCATCTGGCCGTCCGGAAGACCGACGAAGTGATCGCTGGCGTGGATGAGCGTATTAGGATACTGCTCGATTAGCCGATCGTACTGTGGCTTGCGAGCCAGCGCGATGGCATTGCCATGAGTATCGGGGCGATAGCCCCAGCCGTCGAGAATCGTAAGGACAACAGGTTTGTTAGCCATTGCTGAAAGCAGGATAACAAGAGTTGATGAACCCAGGCAGAACGACTTGATGAAGGTGACGTGTGTGACCAACGTTTACTAAGACGAAAGATGTTACTCCAGGCCGATCATCACATCGTCGCCTTCCACGCGCAGAGGGAAAACCTCGACACGCTCCTCCGCAGGAAACTCCGCTTCACCTGTCCTGGCGTGAAATGTCCAGGAATGCCAAGGACAGACGACGCAATCCCGCTCGATCCAACCCTGCCCCAAAGGACCCCTCCGGTGAGGGCACCAGTTGTCGAGAGCGGAAAGCTCCCCTTCTACATTAGCGACGCAGACCGCAATACCCTCTACCTCGGCCTCCCCAACACCCCCCGACGCTGGAGCCTCAGCGAGGCTGCACAGTCTTACCCACCTTGCCAAACCGTCTCCTCCACTCTCTCTATGCTAGCGGGTTCTGAGTGCGACGTCAGATGCTAGAGTCGTAACAGACCTGCCGATGCCTCGCCCTACCTCAAAGCTAAATCAACAGCAGCGCGCGGAGACTGTGGAAGGAGCCTGGCTACTGCGAGCGGTCGCCTTCGTCATCGCCATAGCGCTTGTCTGCACTTATCTGACACTCTGCTTCCTGTTCTATCGCGGCCAGTGGCAGATGGTGCTTCATCCTATCCGGACACCCACAGCGGATTTCTCACAAGTGGTTCTCCGCTTCGGTCCCGGAGACACAGGTCAGCCACAGCTTGTGGGTGATTGGCTTCCTGCGCTTCCGGGCGGTCCTTATGGCAATCTCACCGTGTTGTTTCTTTCCAGCGGCGATGGCAACCGGTCGAGCTTCGCTGCGACGCACGCTGCGCTCCAGCAACTTGGCCTCAACGTCTTCGCCTTCGACTACCGCGGTTATGGCCAGAGTGCGAATCTTCATCCCAGCCAGCAGAGCATGATCGAGGACAGCAATGCGGCCTGGAGCTATCTCACCGAAACGCGTGGAGTTCCCGGAGCGGCGATCCTGCCCTATGGAGTTGGCGCCGGAGCATCCCTCGCGGCCCACCTGCTGATCTCTCACCCGGAGATACCTGGCGTCATTCTCGACTCTCCTCACACAGATCTTCACGAACTCATCGGGCGCGACCCACGCCTGCGGCTGCTGCCGACGGGACTTCTCTTCAAAGAGGACTTCCCCCTCGCGGCCCCCCTGTCGAGTCTGCAGAGACCAAAGCTGCTGATCTCGACCGGACGTGGAGCGGAGGCAGCATCTTTTCTCTCGGCGGCTGCCCCCAAGATCATGATCTCGCTCGATACCCGTTCAGGCCCCGTCTTCGATCAGTCTGTCAGTCGTTTTCTTGATCAGTACCTTGCCGTGTCTTCGAAGACACCCTTGGACACAAAATCCCACTGAGTAAGGTGGGCTGCGATACGCTTAAATCATCCCCTGAAGGCGGAAGATTATGTTCAAATCACTCGACAACCTGCAGCCGTGGGGCGCGTTCTTTCTCCGGCTGGTGCTGGGAGCCGCTATGATCTACCACGGCTACGACAAGGTGATCCCTCACGGCGGATTCCACGGCGCCAATGCCTTTAGCGCAATTGAGCACCATAGCCGACATGTAACTTCCCTTGGCCTTCCCTACTGGATGGGAGTTGTCTCCGCCCTGACAGAGTTTGCAGGCGGAATCCTGATCCTGCTGGGCCTGTTTACTCGTTTCACGGCTTTTCTGATCTCGATCAATATGCTGGTCGCGGTCGCCCTGGTGACCCGTCATCAGGGATACGCTGGTTCGGAGTACGCTTTGGCGCTTCTCGTAATCGCACTGATGCTGTTCTTTTTTGGAGCAGGAGCCTGCGCACTCGATCGAAGATTAGGGTTTGCCTGAGCCCGAGATAAACTCACTCGAAAAGGCGAGAAGGCCCCCGATACACTGGAGGCCTCACATTGGGTGGGGAGCTGGTATTGCGGATAGGTGAAGCCGAAACTGTGGGAACTGCAAGTCTCAGCGTTTGTGTGTTACATCCAATAAGACGCCAGAATCTATGAAAAGTTGTGTGGGTCTCTTACATTTTTTTGAAGACGGCATCAACAACTCTCCTAAAAATGGAATATCCATACAGGCTTTCCTTACCCAAGAAATCCGAGGAAATCGGATGAGGGCAGGGACTTTCCGGGAAAGACAAGGTCGAGATTTCCACAGCCGAGGGTTCGCGAGACAGCCTCTCCGAGAACACTTCTAAAATCAGTGGTAACAGCAAGATCGCGGCCTTCATTCAACTTTTCGTTTGAAAGACCGGGCCACTTACCATAGACTTTTCCACCCTTCACCGAGCCTCCCAGAACGAACATGACATTGGCGTGACCATGGTCAGTTCCACCGGTTCCATTCTGACGGGCAGTGCGGCCAAACTCAGACATAGTAACTAGTGTGACATCAGCAGCGTCATCACCCATGTCCTGCCAGAAGGCGGCGATGCTGTCGGAGAATTCGCGTAGCCGGTTGGCGAGCTGGCCCCGGCTATTCCCCTGGTTTTGATGCGTGTCCCAGCCACCGATATCGGCAAACGCAGCCTCGACCCCAAGGTTTGCCTTGAGGAGCTGGGCCACCTGCCGCAGACTGTTTCCGAAGGGAGACTGCGGGTAGGATACCCCGGGGGCGGGGCGATACTTTGCGGGATCGGCCGACCGCAGCATCTTGACCGCTTCGAAGGTTTCCTTCCCGGTGCCGTGAAGCATGGCATCCGAGGAGGAGTCGTACATCGCCTGGAAGGCGTTGCTGATGGGCGACGCCTGGGGGCCACGTCCGGCTACGGAGAAATCTTGGAGATTGCTGACTGCGACTGCGGGAACTGAGCCCTGAAGAGTGCGCGGCACCTGGGCGCCCAGGGCTACGGCGCGGAAGGGCGAGGCGTCCTTCCGCTGGTCGGCCTTGAGGGCACGGTTGAGCCAGCCATCGGAGGTGATCTTGATGCCCGGAGTTCCACTCTCCATGTAATCCTGGGCGTCGAAATGGGAGCGGCTCATGTCGGGCGATCCCGCCGCGTGGACCATAGCAAGATGGCCCAGGTCATACAGGGGTTTGAGCGAGGCCATGGCAGGGTGCAGCCCGAAGAAACCGTCCAGATCGAGAACCTCCTCCTGCCGGACGGCGATCGAGGGACGCATGGCGTAATAGTTTTTTTCGCGGTATGGCACGACAATGTTCAGACCATCGGCAGCGCCGCGCTGAAAGAGTACAACCAGCTTCTTCTTGTTGGCCGCCGCGGTCGTAACCTCCGCCATAACGCTACGGGTCAGAAAGCTGGGAATGGTCGAGGTGCCGACGAGCGCCAGAGCGCCGCCTTTCATGAAGCCCCGTCTCGTGATCGGTTGTCTCGCCATGACTCTCTCCTAGCGGTTTGGCGTCGCTTTGAACGCCACTTCAGTTAAGAACGCCATCGTGGGGAGGAAGTTTCGCTAATTCATTTGGGTTGTGATGTTTGGGTTTTGGGTTTTGAATTTTGGGTTTTCTCGCCAGGAGGAGCGTGCAAGGGAGCGTCAGGATCCTGTAAAAGATCCAGAGATTCTTCGCTTCGCTCAGAATGACGGCGGGGCAGGCACGGTGGGAGGATGGAAAAAGATCTCCATCCTTTCCGGAAACCGACCTGCTTTAGAAGGCCGCCAGCTTCTCTATTGCTTCGTAGAGATCCTGCGACTGCGGCAGGATAACGTCCTCAAGAAGGGGCTGATAGGCAACGAAGGTGTCCATCGAAGCCACGCGGCGAACAGGAGCGTCGAGATCGTGGAAGAGCTCGTCGGAGATACGCGCGGCGATCTCGGCGCCGTAACCCCAGCTCATCATGTCCTCGTGAGCCACAATCACACGGTTGGTCTTGCGCACGCTTTCAGCAATCGTCTCCCAGTCATAGGGAGCGAGGCTGCGGAGATCGATCAGTTCCACATCGATGCCCTTGTCGCGATGAATCTTTTGCGCGGCCTGGAGGGCTCGTGGGACCACCGCTCCGTAGGTGACCACCGTGAGATCCTTCCCTGGCCGGACGATGTTCGCGTTACCAAACGGGATTGTGTACTCGGGTCCGGGGTAGACGCTGCGGCCGAAGGTCTCGCGGTAGAGCCGTTTGTGCTCGAGGAAGAGCACAGGGTCGTCGCAGCGGATGGCCGTGCGGAGAAGGCCCAACGCATCGAGCGCATTCGATGGCATGACGATGCGCACGCCCGGTGTGTGCGTGAAGATGCTCTCGCCGGACTGCGAATGGTAGATCGAGCCGCCAGTGAGATAACCGCCGATGGGAACGCGCATGACAAGAGGGCAACTAAAACCGTCGTTCGACCGCCAGCGAAGGACAGCCATCTCGTTCCGCATCTGGTGTACGGCCGGCCAGATGTAGTCAAAGAACTGAATCTCGACAACAGGCTTGAGGCCGCGAACAGCCATGCCGATGGCCCGGCCCACGATATTGGCCTCTGCGAGAGGAGAATTCCAGACGCGATCGTTGCCAAACTCCAGCTGCAGCCCGGAGGTCAGCTTGAAGACGCCGCCCTTTCCCTTGAGCTTGCCCTCGCGCAGAGCATGGTCGCGGGTGGCATCGGCTACATCTTCTCCAAAGACGACGATCCTGGGATCGCGCCGCATCTCGTCTTTGAGGCAGACGTTGATCAGATCGGCCATAGTGCGCTCGCTTTGATCAGTCGACGTTTGCCGCTGACTGTTGAAGCTCGCATCCATCGGCGTCAGGTGCTCGGAGTAGACATGGCGCAGGATGGTGTCCGGCGTGGGCAAAGTGGCGACGACGGCCCGGTCGGCAGCGCGCTGCACCTCTTCGTCGACCTGGCGTTCAAGCCGGTTGATCGCATCGGCGTCAAGGATGCCTTCACGGAGAAGCCAGATCTGCATCCGCGAGATGGGGTCGCGGAGGGCATCGGCCTCAAGCTCGGCGACGGTACGGTATAGGCGCTCATCGTCGCTGAGTGAGTGCGAATAAGGACGAATTACATGTCCGTGCACCAGCGCCGGACCTTTGCCTGCGCGGCAATAGGCGACAGCCTCAACCATGGCGTTATAGCTCGCGATGGGATCGGTGCCGTCGATCTCCGCAAAGTGGAAGTTGGGAAAGTTCGCGACAAGGCGTGAGATGTTTCCGCCGGGAGTATTTGCCTCGACCGGAGTGGAGATGGCGTAGCCGTTGTCCTCAATGACGTAGAGCACCGGCAGCTTGTTGTTGCTTGCCGTGTTCAGCGACTCCCAGAACTCTCCCTGGCTGGTGGCGCCCTCGCCGATGGAGACATAGACAACCTCGTCTCCATGGAAGGAGACGTTCTTGAACTCGCGATAATCTCCTTCGTGCTTTGCCGCGGCCTCGGGGTGTTTGGAAAAATACCGTCCAGCCTCGGCGCAACCGATCGCGTGCAGGCACTGGGTCGCGGTAGAAGACGATGGACTGACGATGTTCAACTTCGTGCTCGACCAGTGCGAGGGCATCTGGCGGCCGCCGCTGGCAGGATCGGCGGCGGCGCCGACAGCCTGCAGGAGCTGGTCTTCGACGGTATTGCCGAGAGCGAGACAGAGGGCACGGTCGCGGTAGTAGGGGAAGAACCAGTCATAGCCCGGACGCATGGCCATGCCTGCCGCAACCAGCAGCGCCTCGTGACCGGCGCAGGATATCTGGAAGAAGATCTTCTGCTGCCGTTTGAGCACAATCTCGCGATCATCGGTTCGTCGCGACAGGTACATCAGCCGGTAGAACTCGATCAATTGGTCGCGAGTAAGCGAGGTTCCGCTCACCGCGCCCGCGAACTTCTTCTTCTCGATAACTCCACTGCCAGACTGACGAGCCATAAACCTTATCCTGGGCAGGAGCGAAATTCCGCACCGCCGAAGACGATTGTACCGTTATGGAATGGAATTGACTGTTCTGCAGAGGTGGAAATAACCGGATTCAGAGACCCGATGTCAACCAGGCCGGCCGCACCGAGAGGGACTGGCTTTTCCAAGCCAGCCCCTCTCGGTGCGGAAGCTCTAGACGAAGAGCGGAGCGAGCACGAGAGTGATCGTCGCCAACAGCTTGATGAGCACATGAAGGCTGGGACCGGCGGTGTCCTTGAAGGGATCTCCTACGGTATCGCCGACGACCGCGGCCTTGTGGGCCTCGCTCTTCTTACCGCCGTACTGGCCGGTCTCGATGAACTTCTTCGCATTGTCCCAGGCGCCGCCACCGTTGTTCATCAGCATGGCCAGCATGACGCCGGAGATGGTGCCCACCATCAGCAGTCCTGCAACGGCTTCGGCTCCCGCGAGGTTCACAACATGGCCTCCAATCGCGGGCACCGGAAGGATCGCTCCTGGAGCGTAGGCCGTGGTGTTGGCGTGATAGGTGGGGCTGAAGTGGCGGAAGATGAGACCGACCGCAACTGGAAGCCCCACTGCGAGCAGTCCAGGCACGACCATCTCACGCAGAGCGGCTCCCGTAACGATGCTGACGCAGCGGCCATAGTCCGGCTTGGAGGTGCCCTCCATGATTCCGGGATTTTCGCGGAACTGCGCTCTCACATCCTGCACGACCATCTGTGCGGTCCTGCCGACAGCCTTGATCGCGAGCGAGCTGAAGAGATAGGTCAGCATCGCTCCCAGAAGGGCTCCTACGAAGACGGGGACCTGCGCAAGATTAATGTTGGTGAAGCTCCACCCAGCAGGCATGTAGCCGCCAGCACTGGTGACCTTGTCGGTAACGATCGTCTTGATCTCTTCAAGGTAAGCCGAGAAGAGAAGGAATGCGGCCAGAGATGCGGAGCCGATGGCGTATCCCTTGGTCAGCGCCTTGGTGGTGTTGCCGGCTGAGTCCAGCTTGTCCGTACGCTCGCGGATCTCGTGCGGCTGGTGCGACATCTCGATGATGCCGCCGGCGTTGTCGGTGATGGGGCCAAAGGTATCCATGGCGAGGATGTAGGCCGCGCAGCTCAACATTCCCATCGTCGCGATGGCGGTGCCGTAGATTCCCTTCTCATAGTCGCTGATGCCCACGATGCCCGCGAGACCGCGCACGCCGAAGTAGTAGCTCAGCAGCAGCGCAGCCGAGATCACGATAACGGGCAGCGCCGGGGTCTCCATACCGACGGCGAGCCCGCTGATGATGTTGGTCGCAGGACCTGTGAGCGAGGCCTCCGCGATCGACTTCACCGGGCGATAGGCCGACTCGGTGTAGTACTCGGTGATCCAGACGAAGAGAAACGCCGTAGCCAACCCGATGACGCCGCAACCGAGCAGCCAGATCGGCTGAACCGCCGGACCGTTAAGCATGGTGTACACCGCTCCGGCAAAGCCGAGCAAAGCTAGACCCGAAGTGAGATAGAAGCCACGGTTGAGCGCGTGCATGGGATCTTCGTTCTCTCTGCACTTCACCACGAAGACGCCCGCGAGGCTTGCGATCAGGTTGATTGAATGCACGATCAGGGGGAACAGGATTCCCTTGATGCCGAAGACCGGATAGAGTGCTACGCCCAGCACCATCGCGCCTACGTTTTCGGCGGCGGTCGATTCGAAGAGATCCGCGCCACGGCCCGCACAATCACCGACGTTGTCTCCAACCAGGTCGGCGATGACGGCGGGGTTGCGTGGATCGTCTTCGGGGATCCCCGCCTCCACCTTGCCCACAAGGTCCGCGCCTACGTCCGCGGCCTTGGTATAAATACCTCCGCCAAGCTGGGCGAAGAGAGCAACCAGCGATGCGCCGAAGCCGAAACCTACTAGCTGATACGGCACAGCTTGCGGATTCTCAAGTCCCCCAAAGAGGAGAAACAGAACTCCGATGCCGAGCAGCGAGAGAGCAACGACCACCAGTCCAGTCACGGCGCCCCCGCGAAGCGCCATCTGCAGCGCCTGGTTCAGGCTGGTCCTGGCTGCGGAGGCGGTGCGGATGTTGGCGCGGATGGAGCAGTACATTCCGGTGTATCCCGCAAGAGCGGAACAGACCGCTCCCGTCAGGAAGCTCAGCACCATCTTCAGGGCGTAAGGAGCTGTGCGCTCGGACATGTGATAGCCGATGAAGAGCACAACTGCGAGAACCGCCGTGATGATGCCGATGCTGCGATACTGCCTTCTCAGGAAAGCCTCGGCTCCCTCGCGAATCGCATTCGAGATGACCTGCATCTCCGCTGTTCCCGTATCGGCGGCAATGACCGTGCGAGCCAGCGCTATCGCAGCGAGCAGCGCAAGGATTCCGACCGCAAGAGCGATCCACAGCCACATCCGTCCATCGCTTCCATCTCCCGTTACAGGCGTCAAAGGAACCTGCCCTTGAACCGCCATAGCCAAAAGGCTTGCTACATGCATGCAAAGGTCTCCTAAATCAGCAAACTTCTATCGTCAGCGGGCTTTCCTGGGTTTGCTCCGCAGAGCGGCCAATTAGAGCATGCTGCCCCGAAGAGGGTCAATGCAGGGTGTGATGCAATCTTTGAGTCATGAGCCTGATTGATAACCAGAGTAATTGCGTTCTGACCCGAACTGCGGACTTTTCTTTTTTTGCCGATAAGAGAACCAGTCCACTGCTCGAGGTGCCACCGTGCCTGCTTCCCTGCTTCCTCGTCTCTCGCTATGCGTTCTGGCTGCGGCCACTTCCCGGCTTGGAGCGCAGGCTCCCTCTCCGCCGGCCACCGGAAGCATCATTCCCAATCGTTATCTGGTGGTCTACCGCGATGGAGCCGTGCCGGCGGATGCGGGCGTACGCGCACAATCATTCGGGGCGCGCCTGGTGCAGCGTCATTCACGCTTCGGAATCACCCTGGTTCAAATGTCTCAGCAGGCCATGCGGCCCAGGCTTGCTGAGGCGCAAGACGACCAGGCCGTCATGCGCCAACTCGCCGCGCAACCAGGCGTCGAGTACGTTCTGCACGATCGCGTCGTAACGGCCCATCGTCTCCAGGTTCGAGCGGTCCCAGACCCCGTCTTCTCCGTCGCCATCGGCGCAGCAACCTTCGACACGTATTACAACTCCCCGCAGGGATGGGCTGTCAGGCAGGCGGGTGGTTACGGAGCCAGCATCCCGGGAGGCCCCGCGCACGGTCCGTGGGATATGACAACCGGCAAAGGCGTCCGCATCGCCATTCTCGACAGCGGCATCGACTCGTCTCATCCAGACGTCATACCAAACCTGGCCCTCAACCTCTCAGAGGTCGATCAAACGCAGCTTGCGAGCGTGTGTGACGACGGTTCTCCGCAGGACCAGTCCGGCCACGGAACCTGGACTGCCTCTCTCGCCGCTGGAGCACTCGGGCCGGGAAGCGGCAGGACCATCGGAGTCGCACCATCAGCATCGCTCCTCAGCATCAAGGTGCTCGAGCGCATGCCAGCCGCAACCGGAGCCAATAATACAGAGCGTTGCACATCCGGCGAGGCAAGCGGTCTGTTGAGCTGGGTGGTTCAAGGCATCGACGATGCCATCGCAAATCATGCGGATGTTATCTCCATGTCGCTGGGAACGATGATTGATCTCTCGACAGGCGACGGCGCGGGGACCAAGGCGGCCTTCGACCGCATCACCTACGCGGCAACCCAGGCCGGAGCGATTCTGGTGGCGGCAGCGGGAAACGATGGAGCGAACCTGGCGGACCCTCGCTACATCGAGATTCCGGCACAGTCGCGCGGAGTGCTTGCGGTCGTTGCTTCCACTAATCCTGACTGCAGGGAGGATACGCACGCCGGGGCCGTCTGCACCCCTGGACCGCCGTCACTCACGTACTACAGCAACTATGGAGCTGCCCTCAACGCAATCGCCGCTCCGGGAGGAAGCTATCCCTCCGGAGGCGATATGGCCGTCAGCGGATGGATTCGCGGAGCGTGCAGCTCAGGGCTCCCTGGTACATCCGACGGGGTCCCATCGGACTCCGGGCACAGCTTCGGCTGCTTCAATCTCGGCCATGCAAGCTATGTCCAGGCGATCGGGACCAGCGCATCGGCTCCCCTCGTAGCCGGTGCGGCAGCCCTTCTGCGAGCTGCCCATCCGGAATGGGACTCGGCAACCATCATTGATAAACTTCGCTCTACAGCGACTCCCGGTACGCCTGTTCTGCCCTTCCCGCAGGTAAACTTGGCCGCGGCATTGAGCCAGCACTAGGAGCAGCTCAGCCCTTCATCCTGTCCTTTACGCTCCGAGCCAGTTTTTCGATCTCCTCGGCGCGCCTGGTCACCTCATCTGAGGTTAGAGTCTTTTCACCCTGTGCCTGCTGCTTGAAGTCCTTCACCAGTCCGACCAGCTTCTCGGTGTCGGACTCCAGACGCTTCTGCCGCTCG
>Ga0193742_1000973_pt1 | contig 18059 bp, 15 predicted proteins | sample L2c1metaG_FD_165511 | JGI IMG/M metagenome (GOLD analysis project Ga0193742, IMG submission 165511) | Soil microbial communities from a riparian zone of the East river system, Colorado, United States - L2c1 | ecosystem: Environmental > Terrestrial > Soil > Riparian zone | place: USA: East River... | reverse complement strand
GATGCACGGCGTCGATCAGCATGTCTCGTCGCTTCAGGCCGGTGGGAACATGGAGGGGAAAGAGGTTCGCTTCGGAGTCGCGAACTCCGCTCTCTTCGCGACCGTGACGACGGATGCAAGCTGCGGTGCGGTCAATAGCATGCACGATAGCTTCATGCCGCTGGGCGGTCTTGTGCCGATGGCCAACATCCTTCTCGGTGAGATCGTCTTCGGCGGCGTCGGCGCCGGGATGTATGGCATGCTGGTCTTCGTCGTCGCGTCCGTCTTCATCGCGGGCCTGATGGTAGGCCGCACTCCGGAGTATCTGGGAAAGAAGATCGAAGCCTACGACGTGCAGATGTCCATGCTCTATCTGCTTATCTTTCCGCTGATCATTCTTGGCTTCTCCTCAGTTTCGGTGCTTATGCCGAACCTTGGGTTGAGCAGCCTTACCAATCACGGTCCTCATGGTCTCAGCGAGATTCTCTACGCCTACACCTCGGCCACGGGAAACAACGGTTCTGCCTTCGCCGGCCTGAGTGCGAACACGCACTGGTACAACTACTCGCTTGGCGTTGCGATGTTCTTCGGTAGGTTCATGATGATCGTCCCGATGCTGGCTGTGGCAGGAAACCTTGCGCGCAAGAAGATCGTGCCGGCTTCGGCGGGAACCTTCCCCGTGACCACGCCTCTGTTTACGGTGCTGCTTATCGGAGTCATTCTGATCGTCGGAGCGCTCACCTTTTTCCCGGTGCTTTCTTTAGGCCCGGTCCTCGAACATCTTTTACTGCGTGCTGGACACGCGTTCTAAGGCGAGACAAGGAGACCAAAATGCCCTCGCAATCCCATCGCCGTTCTGTCTTTGACGCTAAAATTGTCCGCCGCGCCTGTTTCGACGCGCTGGCGAAGCTGAACCCGCGTCTGATGATGCGCAATCCTGTCATGTTCGTTGTCGAGATCGGCAGCGTTCTAACGTCCGCACTCCTCGTGCGGAATCTTGTGGCACACGAGGGCCATCTGGGGTTCGATCTTCAGATCACGCTCTGGCTCTGGTTCACCGTGCTGTTCGCCAACTTTGCCGAGGCGATGGCCGAAGGCCGGGGCAAGGCGCAGGCTGACGCTCTACGGTTGGCAAAGTCGGAGACGACGGCCTACCGCATCGTAAAGGGAAGCGTTCAGGAATGCCCCAGTTCGCAGCTTCGTGTCGATGACGTTGTGCGCGTCACGGCCGGGCAGATGATCCCCGGCGACGGCGAGGTCATCGAAGGCGTCGCCTCGGTGGATGAGTCGGCGATTACGGGTGAATCCGCGCCGGTGATTCGCGAAGCCGGCGGCGACCGCTCCGCCTGCACTGGAGGAACGCGTGTGCTGTCGGATGTCATCACGGTCCGTATCACCTCGAATCCCGGAGAGACCTTTCTCGATCGCATGATCGCTCTGGTCGAAGGTGCCGAGCGCCAGAAGACGCCGAACGAGATCGCGTTGAACATCCTGCTGGCGGGGTTGACGATCATCTTTCTTCTGGCTGTTGTCACGCTCCAGCCGTTTGCCACTTACTCCGGAGCGCCTCAGACGGTCTTTGTTCTGACCGCGCTACTGGTCTGCCTGATTCCCACGACCATCGGTGGTCTTCTCTCGGCGATCGGCATCGCCGGTATGGACCGGCTGGTGCAGCACAATGTGCTGGCGACCTCGGGCCGTGCGGTCGAGGCCGCCGGCGACGTCAACACGCTTCTGCTCGATAAGACCGGGACCATCACTATCGGCAATCGCCAGGCCTCGGAGTTTATCGCCGCGCCGGGCGTTACGGAGCAGGCGCTGGCCGACGCAGCCCAGCTCTCTTCATTGGCCGACGAAACGCCCGAGGGGCGCTCGATCGTTGTGCTGGCCAAGGAGAAGTACAACCTGCGCGGCCGCGACCTCGCTCCTCTCAACGCGGAGTTCGTGCCCTTCTCGGCCACGACACGCATGAGCGGAATCGAGGTGGAGGGTCGAAGCATCCGCAAGGGCGCCGTTGATGCCATCGCGCAGTATCTGGAGCAGTACGGATCGGGGATGCCCGCTGAAGTTCGCGGCTCGGTCGAGACGGTTGCGAAGAGTGGCGGAACTCCACTTGTGGTCGCCGAAAACGGACGCGCCCTCGGCGTCATCCACCTGAAGGATGTGGTGAAGGGAGGCATGCGCGAGCGCTTCGATCAGCTTCGCGCCATGGGCATCCGCACCGTCATGATCACAGGAGACAATCCCCTGACCGCGGCTGCCATCGCGCGCGAGGCGGGAGTCGACGACTTCCTTGCCGAGGCAAAGCCGAAGGACAAGATGGATCTGATTAAGCGGGAACAGGCGAGTGGCAAGCTGGTCGCCATGACCGGCGATGGAACCAACGACGCTCCTGCTCTGGCGCAGGCCGATGTAGGTGTGGCCATGAACTCCGGCACCCAGGCGGCGAAGGAGGCGGGCAATATGGTCGATCTCGACTCCAACCCCACCAAGCTGATTGAAGTTGTTGCGATTGGCAAACAGCTGTTGATGACGAGAGGAGCCCTGACAACCTTCTCCATCTCGAACGATGTCGCCAAGTACTTCGCCATCATTCCGGCCATGTTCGCGGGCGTGTTTCCGGTGTTGAATGCACTGAACATCATGCACCTGCACAATGCGGAGTCGGCGATTCTCTCGGCGGTGATCTTCAACGCACTGATCATCATCTGCCTCATCCCGTTGGCTCTTCGTGGAGTCACTTACCGGCCCATGTCGGCTGCCGCGCTGCTGCGCCGCAACCTGCTGGTCTACGGCTTCGGCGGACTCATCGTTCCCTTCATCGGGATCAAGGTGATCGATGTGATCATCACTGCGCTCCATCTTGCATGACGCGCCTGTTTGCGTGAAAGGATTTGCTATGAAAAAAACCATCGTGACAGCTTGCCTCTACACACTGGTTACAGCCGTTGTCCTGGGCCTGATCTATCCGGCCGTCGTCATGGGGCTGGCTAACCTCGCCTTCCGCGACAAGGCGAACGGCCAGCTCATCCGGCAAAACGGCGAGGTGATTGGCTCCCGGATCATCGGACAGCCCTTCACGGGGCCGGGTTACTTCCACAGCCGTCCCTCGGCGGCGGGCGCCGGCTATGACGCGTCGGCGTCCTCGGGTTCAAACCTGGGACCCACCAACAAGGCGCTGATCGATCGCGTCACCGGCAGCGTTGCTTCGGAGAAGAGCGGTGCGGAGGCGGTACCGATCGATCTGGTCACCGCCTCCGGATCGGGGCTTGACCCGGACATCACTCCGGCGGCTGCGCTCTACCAGGTCCCCCGGGTCGCGCGTGAGCGCAATCTCCCGGAGGAGACAGTTCGCGGGATCGTACAGAGCCATATTAGGGAGAGGCAGCTTGGCCTGCTGGGAGAGCCGAGAGTCAACGTTCTCGAGTTGAATCTTGCACTTACAGCGTCCCCTCGCTGAGAAGGGCATTTTCCGCCGGAGAGAGTGGCAAGCAGGAAGGAGAACTGCCTTCGGCGGGAGGCGGTTCCTAACTAGCGGATTGACTTTCATTTACGATGAAAAGAGACCGCTGCCACTGTGCGATTTCTCACTCAAGTCCGAGCTACGCCAAATCTGCTCACCCTGACACGGTTGTTTATCCTCCCGTTTCTGGTGATCGAGATTCTTGACGCTAACTATCCGGGAGCGTTCGCTCTCTTTGTTCTGGCAGGGGTTACCGACGCTCTCGACGGCCTGATGGCCCGCTGGCTCCATCAGAAGACCAAGCTGGGCCAGTATCTGGATCCCATCGCCGATAAGCTGCTGCTGAGTACGCTGTTTATGGTCTTCACCCACACCGGGCTCATCCCAAGGTATGTCACGGTGCTAGTCTTCAGTCGCGACCTCGGGATTTTGCTCATATCGACCCTGCTGTTCGCCACCAATACCCTGCGGGACTTTCGTCCCAGCTATCTGGGAAAGCTCAACACGCTGGTGCAGATTCTGGGAGTGGTTTCGGTGCTTCTGAACCAGCTCTGGTCGGCGGCCTGGCTAAATATGCTCACCGGAGGGCTGCTGAAAGTGATCGCGGTTCTGGCGCCGGTTTCGGCGGCGGAGTATGCCTGGATCGTCCTCCGGAGAATCAACTCCGACCCGGCGTCCGCCTAATTCTCTTCTTCGGCGGCTTCAGCCTCGACCTCCTCTTCGATTGCTATGTCGCGAAACTCAGTCGAGTCAAAGATTTCGCCACAGGTTTGACACTCGACGAACTCGGCGTCCTCGTCTCGGGAGACGATCTTTACGATGGGGTGTTTGCATTGGGTAGTCATGGATCAGAGGTTTTGGGTTTTTGAATAAGTTGGTTGGATTCTGCCCGTGTCTGTCCGCGTTGTCAACAGGGAGAGACGGAGTCGCAACATTGAATTTTTGCGGAGGAAACAGTGCTTTGGGGAGGGCCTCCATGATCCTTCGCAGGAGCCCCGGGAGAGGGAACCTGCTTGCGGCTCCCCATCTCCGGACGTACACTAGAAAGTGAAGGATTATCGATGCTTCGGCTCACCAAAAAAGCGGATTACGGTCTAATGGCCCTGAAGTACCTGGGCGAGCAGACGAGCGGCTCCGCGCACAGCGCGAAGGATATCGCCGAGGCGTACCATATTCCGCCGCAGCTTCTGGCCAAGATCCTGCAAACCCTTGCAAAGGGCGGATTGCTGGTCTCGCACGCCGGAACAAATGGAGGGTACGCGCTGGCCCGTCCCGCGAAGGAGATCACGGCCTTCGAGGTGATCCGCACCATCGACGGTCCGCTGTTCATTACCAGCTGCATCACGATCCACGGGGCCTGCGACCTCACCAGCACCTGCACGATCAAGGAGCCGCTGCGCAAGGTAAATGACAGCATCAAGGATCTATTGAGCGGCATCTATATCTCAGACCTGGTCGAGACAGGGGACCCTGAGCGCGCGAAATCCAATGCCGTAGGTGGCGGCCTGGTCTCGATCGCGCTCTAGCGGCGATCGTCTACCGCAATGAAGTTTTGAAGATTCAAGAGACATAAGAGAAAGTCAGGAGTGGGAACGTTATGAGCACCAATGGAACCGGAGTCGTCATCGCAGAGTCGGCAACGCCGCTGCCGGAGGGAGTGCGCCTTCCGATCTACATGGACAACCACGCAACGACTCCGCTGGATCCGCGGGTCCTCGAGGCGATGATGCCGTATCTGACGGGGATCTTCGGCAACGCCGCCAGCCGCAACCACAGTTTCGGCTGGGAGGCCGAGAAGGCCACGGAGAAGGCCCGCGAGCAGGTCGCCAGGCTGATCGGCGCGACGGCCAAGGAGATCATCTTCACCTCCGGCGCTACCGAATCGAACAACCTCGCCCTCAAGGGCATCGCTGAGATGTACCGCGAGCGTGGCAACCACATCATCACCCAGGTCACCGAGCACAAGGCCATACTCGACACCTGCAAGAAGCTCGAGAAGCAGGGATACCGCGTCACCTATCTTCCCGTAGGCGCCGATGGCCTGATCGACATCGAGGACCTGAAGCGTGCCATCGACGACAAGACGATCCTGGTTTCGATCATGTATGCCAATAATGAGATCGGCGTCGTCCAGCCCGTCCGCGAGATTGGCGCTCTGTGTCACGAAAAAGGCATCTTGTTCCACACTGACGGTGTACAGGCGGTGGGTAAGATTCCCGTCGACGTCCAGAAGGACAACATCGATGTGCTCTCGCTCTCGGGCCATAAGATCTATGGGCCGAAGGGTGTCGGTGCTCTCTACGTTCGCCGCCGCAACCCGCGTGTGCAGATCTCCGAGCAGATCAACGGCGGCGGCCACGAGCGCGGCATGCGTTCGGGCACGCTGAATGTTCCGGGAATCGTCGGTCTGGGCGCGGCCTGCGAGATCGCGATGAGCGAGATGGAAGCTGAAGCGAAGCGCGAGACCGAGCTTCGTGATTACCTTAAAAAGAAGTTCGAGAATGCTCTCGACTTCGTCCACGTCAACGGCAACATGGAGCACCACCTGCCCGGGAACCTGAACATGAGCTTCGTCTACGTCGAGGGCGAGAGCCTGCTGATGGGCATCAACGACATCGCCGTCTCGTCTGGTTCGGCATGCACGTCGGCCACGCTCGAACCCAGCTACGTTCTCAAGGCGCTGGGCCTGGGCGATGATGTCGCCCACAGCTCGATCCGCTTCGGCCTGGGACGCTTCAACACCAAGGCGGAAGTTGATTACGTCTCCGACAAGATCATCGACGTAGTGCAGAAGCTTCGCGAGCTCTCGCCGCTCTATGAGATGGTCAAGGAAGGTATCGACCTCTCGAAGATCGAGTGGGCCGCGCACTAAGTGTCGCAGAAGTCAGGGATCGAGGCCGGGTCGACGGAATATCGTCGCCCGGTCTTCTCGCTTAATTGCCTTTTTGTGTTGTGGAAGATGGCAACCTGGCATTGAATGGGTGCGTCCAGCAAGATAACTGTTCGTCAGCCTGCGACATACGAATGCGAATAATCTCACGAATCTTTATCGCATTTTTTCTTATGGGCCTATTTCTTGGGCCTACAGCCGGCGGCTATTCGCTGCTGACTCACGAACAGCTCATCGACCTCACCTGGGACGTTTCCATTGTCCCGCTGCTCAAAAGCCGTTTTCCCACCCTCACTCCCGCTCAGCTTGAACATGCCCGTGCTTATGCTTACGGAGGTTGCGTAATTCAGGACATCGGCTACTACCCCTTTGGCGATTCTTTCTTCTCGAACCTCACTCACTACGTTCGTTCCGGCGATTTTGTCGTCAACCTTTTTCGAAATGCCGGAAATGCCGACGAGCTTGCCTTCGCGGTCGGCGCGCTCTCCCACTACATCGGCGACAATATCGGACACGCCGATGCAACCAACCTCGCCGTTCCCATCGAATTTCCTAAACTTGGACGGAGATACGGCCGTTCTGTCCTGTACGCGGAAGGCGAATCTCAACACATTCGCACAGAGTTTGGATTCGATATTAATGAGATCAGTCACGCTCACTTCGCACCTGCGCACTATCTCAGTCATGTTGGTCTGCAAGTACCCCAGCGACAGCTTGAACTAGCGTTCTACCAGACCTACGGCATCGCGGAAGACTTCACCAAAGGCAAAGGACGCCGTGTCAACGTGAAGGCTTATAGGTTCGCCGTACGAACCTTCATTCCGCGGATCGCCTTTTCCGTAAACCTCTTGCATCGCCACAAGGAGCCGCCAGTTGTTGACTCTCCCGAACTCCAGCGTCTCACCTCTGAGATTGCTGCCGTGGCCGCAAAGAACGACTGGGCCAGCTATCGCAGAAGAGCTGGCATCGGGACCTACACTCTCGCCGGGTTCCTCTACATCCTCCCTAAGGTTGGGCCCATCAAGCTTGCTGCGGTCAAAGGTCCCAGGCCGGAGACCAACCGCGAGTACATGCGTTCAGTGCTGCGCTCGACCGATGCTCTGAACTTCACCCTGCGTCGATTCACTCCTCCCCTCCCTTCTGCTGCCGCGCCTGCAGAGGTTGGAGCGGCGGATGGAAAATCGGCGCCACTCTCTCTCGATCCGCTGCAAGTGCAGCCCGGTTCCACCCAGGCCGTTCCACGCGGTTCTTCTGATCCCCGTCACCCTCTCAGAAATCGCGATCTCGATACCGGAAGCATTGTCCGTCCCAGCGGCTACCCGCTGACCGACGAGACGTACTCCAAACTCGTTCATCGCCTGGCCGCGAATCCCACCCAACCCCTCCCACCGGGCATCAAGGAAGACATCCTTGCTTACTATGAGGATCTCAGTCTGCCCTTCACAACCAAATCCCATCCTTCAAGCTGGCAGACGCTAAAGGCAGACCTCGCGACCCTGAGCGCCATGCCTACCAGCAATGAGCCTCTGCCATATCCAACCTATGGCCCCGACGACGATCCATCAGAGAGCCCTCATCCGTGATCGAATTCGAGTGTCTGAGGGCCTCTCCATCTGTCGGTCTTCATCCCCTGAATTACGGAGTTATCTTGAGCGAAGCCCTAAAGAAAGTTCAATGAAAAACGAGAGGCGCAGTTGAGACGGCGCCCCTCGCTTCTTTACAAAGTACTGGATTGAGTCTCGGTCAGGCTTCGGAGCGCATCAGCTTGCGGCGGAACCGGGCAGCCAGGGCGGCTACGCCAGAACCGAGCAAGGCAAAGGTAGAAGGTTCAGGAACAGGGGAGCCACCCGGATCTTCGATCGGCGGTGCGCCCCCGAAGCCATCCAGATAGACGTATCCGGCGTGGCCGCCATAGGGGCAGTCAGAGCCAAGAAGCGTCAGGGTGAACGTATCGCCGACGTACTGCGAGACGTCCAGGTTCTGGACCTGCCAGTTGGTGTAGTACCAGTCGAGCCCGCTGTTGTAGTTGAACAGCGAGGTCCCTGCAGCGGATGCCGAGCTGTACGAGACGTTGTACAGATCGATGCCCTTGGTGACGTTCGTCAGCTTCAGGGTGAAGTTGTCGGAGTCGGTAAGGTCGTGCGAGCCCTGCAGGACTGCCTGCCAGGCGAAGTAGATGTTTGTGTCGGTATAGTTGCTGACCGTCTGGCTGATCACCGAGATCGAGTTGTTGTTGTTGGAGTCGTTGACCTGAACAGCATAGTTGCCGTTGTAGACCTTGTTCAGGCCGCTGATGGGATCAATGCCTGGAGTGACGACCGTGTTGACCATATACGAGGAGTTGTTGAGGCTTCCTCCTGGAAGATACTGTGTCGGGTTGATGGGCCATTCTCCGGCCCAGTATCCTCCTCCCTGCGTCCAGCCAGAGAGGTCACCGTTTTCGAAACCGCCGTTGTGAAAGGTATCAGCGAAAGCTGGCACAGACGCCAGCCCAATGAGAATCGCGCATAGAGCAAGACTCTTCCTCATCATCTTGTTGTTAATCCTTCATTCGGAAAGTGGTGAAGCAATGTTGCTTTTGATTTTTTAGGGGGGCCTACCACCGTCCAAAGCAATTGCAAGACCAATGCATGTTCCGCCGCGGATGAGCTTTTTGGAACAGCGGATGAGATAGGAATTCCTCTGGAAAACACATCAAACCCAAAGCCTGAATTGCGACGATAGGATTGAATTTTCCTTGCTTTTGAGGAGAGGCGTGTGTTCCTCTCTGCAGACTTCTGCAGGCTCGTGTGGCGTCTTATGGACATAAATTCCGCCGGCTTGAGCAAAATCAGCTCGATGAGGCCGGAACCGACGCTTTTCTTGTCCCGCAAGGTTCCGTAATTTGTTATGTTTAGAGAAAATACGGCCCCATGGCGCACCCTGGCGATAAGAGTTATCATCTATAGAAGCGAGGACTTCCCATGGCATATAGCGACAAGGTCGTAGACCACTACAACAATCCCCGGAACGTTGGCACTCTCGACAAGAGCGCGCAAGAGGTCGGAACCGGCCTGGTTGGCGCTCCCGAGTGCGGCGACGTTATGCGCCTGCAGATCAAGGTGAACCCCGAGACCCAAGTGATCGAGGACGCGAAGTTCAAGACCTTCGGCTGTGGCTCGGCTATAGCTTCCAGCTCACTCGCTACCGAGTGGGTGAAGGGCAAGACGGTCGCTGAGGCAATGGCGATCTCGAACACTGACATTGTCAAGGAGCTTGCGCTTCCTCCAGTGAAGATTCACTGCTCGGTTCTGGCGGAAGACGCCATCCGTGCAGCGATCGGAGACTGGAAGAAGAAGAACAGCGTCGCCGAGACCGAAGCTGCTGCGGTCGCAGCCCACTAAGGCTCCGATTCAAGACACCGCACCCCGTGCCGAGCGAGTATTTCGCGCGTCGCGGGGTGATTTTGCATCATCAAAATTTCAGCATATCCGCTTCAGGGGGCGGTTCTCCCTCTGCGTCCTCCGTGGGACGTGAGACACGGTTGAGGTAGCTTTCATGTCCATGGTTTCGATTCAGCCGACGACTTCGCAGAACGGCACGGCCGCTGTTGCCGAGCAGCCGAAGGATCCCTTTGCGGGGATGACGCTGCTGACGGCCGAGGGGCTGCAGCCCCGGGCGAAGGCGGCGGTCGAGATCACGAAGAATGCGTTGAAGCGCATTCGCGTAGCCATGGCCAAGGAAGGCGTCTCGCCGGAGCAGGGCGGCCTGCGCCTGGGCGTGATGGGTGGCGGCTGCTCGGGGCTGAGCTACTCGATCCGGTTCGATTCGAAGCCTCGGGATCGGGATCGGGTGTTCGTCTTCGGCGCTGGCGTTGAGACTCCGGGCGATCCTACGGGCGGAGGTGCTGTTCGCCTCTTTGTGGACCCGAAGAGTTTTCTCTATCTGGCTGGGATGGTGCTGGACTTCGAGGAGACGCTGATGCGGCAGGGATTCAACTTCATCAATCCCAACTCGACCAAGAGCTGCGGCTGCGGCACGAGCTTTACGGCCTGAAGACGGCACATCTTAGCTCTGCCTATCTATGAGGGGGTCCCCCCCGGTTTTCGTGCAAAGTCTTGATTCTATTTATCTTGACCGTGGACCTTCTTTGTAAAATATTGATAATAAGTAGTTAAAGTGTCAAAGTATTGAAAATAAACAGTTTATGATTTAGCTAGAGCCGCCCCCGGAAGGAATCTTCAAGGGGCGGTTTGTTTTTTCGGCTAAATCCATTGTAGCGAAGTGAGTGGAACTGATCCGCAACCTGGATCACTCATGGTTTGAGTAACATACGCGGTTTGCGCACTTGACAGGATCTGGAGGTTTTTCAATTGAGCTTAGAGCTCCTGTCTTCGAATGTTCTGACGATGAAGAAATCGTGAAAGTGGCTGCACCCTATTGACTTACAGACAACCTGGGTAGATTCTTGGACGGCTGAGTTACTCGATTCGCAGCCAGTAGCTCGCTGGTTTTCGATTCCTCATTGGTCCCTCTGCCTGCGTTTTATTCCCCCCTGCAGCCTCCCCTCAAATCTGAGTTGCGCGAATCGGATGGTATCTGCGTCCTTTGCAGATATTGCGCACAGATGTTTGACCTAACCAGAGTGCTTCATCAAGGAGCGTCGGTATGCTTTATCGAAAGAGTGCTGCTGCCGTCATGTGGGCGTTTACAGCTTTTTGCTTCATAGAAGGGCTGAATGTCCAGGCTCAAACCACCGTCATCGCGGATTCCGGGCTGGGTACGCAAGTCGCTAGTTTCCCTCTCCCTGATCCGGATGATCCCAATCAACTCGGCACCGCAGCTATTCTGGGCGGTGTTTTGCTCAAGGTAGGAGGCGGGGGAACTCGCACGGTCCTGAGCGACTTCGGCAACAGCGCACAAGGACCCATCGGGGGTGGTGGATTGAATGCCATTACCTGGGCTCCGGCAGGCCTGCTCGGGCTTGGACAGGTTCTTGTTGTCGTCGATCGTGAGGCGGGAACTCACAATGATGGGGGTGTCTTCACGGTTGACCCTTCCACGGGGACTCGTACGTTGCTGAGCGACTTTGGCAACAGCGCTCAGGGGCCAATTGGCGCTGATCCGACGGGAGTGGTGGTCTCGAATGGTCTTCTCGGATTGGGGACGCAGATCTATGTCCTCGACAGCGATGCCGGCACCAATGGCTCCGGTGGCCTGTTTCGCGTGGATCCGGGGACAGGCACCCGCACTCTTCTGAGTGATTTTGGGAATGCCGCGCAGGGTCCTCTCGGCTTAAATCCTGTCTCCATCGCTACGGTACCCGCAGGAATCTTACAGGCGCTGGGGTTGAATGCCGGTTTCGTCGTGCTGGATAACAATGCGGGAACCAACGGCGTGGGCGCTGTCTTTGCCGTGGACATCTTTGGCAACCGCACCCTGTTGAGCGATCTTGGCGATCCGTCGGAGGGACAGGTCGGAGTCTCCCCGCAGGAGATTGCGACGGCAGCGACTGGCTTGCTCGGACTGGGGTCAGCGATTTACGTGACCGACAACGAACTCGGCGCCAACGAGTCTGGCGCGGTGTTACGGATTAGCAGTCTAGGGAATCGCACGATCGTGACTGACTTTGGCAACTCCTCGCAGGGCACCCTGGGAGGGGATGAGCATGCCATCGTGGGGGTTCCGGGCATCAGCGGCAGTTTGCTTGTAGCCGATGAATACCTGGAAGCCAATCCATCCGCGGCGATCCTGTTTCAGGTCAATCCCTTTACCGGAGGACGCACGGTGGTGACGGATTGCAGCAACACGTCGCTTGGACCTTGCGTGGAACCAATCGCTGTCACACAACTGCCCTAAAGGAGAAAAACGATGCTGAACATTGCGAAAAATACCGTATCTATGCTCGCTCGCTTTTTTATTGTGACGGGCGCCACTTTCTTCATGTCGCTTGCAGCCTCGAACAAGGCGTATGCCCACGTGGAGGTTGACAATCCGAATAAGGTTTGCGCGGACACTGCCGGCCTTCCGTTGGTTCAAGATGCTATTGCGACCATGGCACAAAAGTTCCCGGTTAGTCTGGGTCAGGGCTGTCAATGGAAGGCATATGAGCATCCTCAAGGCCTCATAGAGCCAGCCAAGTGGTACTTCGCGAATTACACGTCGAATGGACAGTTCAAGCAGGGTAGCTCGCTGTTCAAGGCTGTGCTTGATCTGAAGTACGCATGTGAAAGATCAGGGGGCAAATGGGGAGCAGTCGTTTTTCCCAATGGCACAGGAGGCGGACACGATTACGTTGCCTGCCAGTATTACCCCAAGAGATGATCCACAGAATTTGAACACAGCTTTAAGCTGATTCACTTTCGTGTGAGCGCCTGCTGCGAGCTGGCATCGCCAGGAGACGAGCGAGTCGTTCGGATTCGCAGTGGGCGTTCGTATGCTTTAGCAGTCTTACTGCAACCTCTCCCATAGACAAAAGTCGACGCGTGTGCCGGCGCAGGACGAGCGCACCGATGCAAGATCATTGCCGCACCACCAACGCAGAGAAAGAGGGAACGGTTATGAAACTCATGCGAATCGCTTTGATGATAGTGGCCGCGGTGTTTGCCGCGGTCTCCGCTCATGCCCAGTACAGCTGCATCGAGAGCAATCTCAACGGGAAATTCGTTGTTGAGGGAGGCGGAAAGAAGGTCACGCTGAACCTGTTGGGGGCGGTAATACTCGAGCAGGAACACAACACCACCGGCTACATTGTTCTGGATGGTGCGGGCAATATCACCGATGGAAAGCTGGACGAGGAGATCGATAGCACGATCACCGAGCACACTGGGGTGACCGGGACCTACACTTTGAGTGGCAATCTTTGCAGTGGCAATCTCACGGTCCAGGCGTCCGGCTACCAGCGCACGTTTGTTCTTAACTTAACTTCAATGAACGTGACCACTCACGATGGCGATTCATTCAGTCTTCTGCCCAATGGAGGCAACGGTGAGGATGAGGTCTATACGGCGGAGAAGACAGACGATCCCTCGACGACGAATCTGACAGTCAACAATTCGAGAGCGAAGCTGGCAGCCGCGGCCTCGGGAGGGTGCACGGCGGACATGCTTGCAGGACAATCTTTCTCGGGCACGGTCGATGGAGGCACTGGCGGGAATACGACGAAGGGCACCTTTAGAGCTACCTTTAACCCCAGTGAGCAGCAAGGGCTGATCAATATCACCTGGTTAGAAACCGATATCAACAATGGCGTGACAATACCATTGACGACAAACAACTATAACGGTGTCGTGAATTCGGATTGCAGCGTCGAGATCGACTCCGGCACGACGAAGGTAGGTGAGGTCTATCTGAGTCATAAAGTGTCGCCAACGAATAGCTCTTTATCGACCGCATCCGTGGCAGCGTTTGCTGCTCCTCCGGTTTCCGATATGACATGGGAGATGCCAAACGGGAAGTGGGGTAAAGGAGAGTGGGCGACCTGGTAAGAGGCTGAGAGAGGGAGGGCCGACGGCCGGAGTTGACCCGTCGTCGGTCCTGCTATCCGGCTCGTCAATCGACGTGATGTGTCGAACGGATCGGACTTGATCTCTATGAAGCGAGAGTATCTCAGCGACTAAGACGGTTCACGCTTTCGCACGAGGGATTTCCCATAGAATGAGGGCATGCCCCGCCTCCATCTGCCTTTGTTCTGTGCCATTGCCGTATGTCTCTTTGCGCTCTCGCCCAATGAGCTATCTGCTGTGCAGAAGCCGGCCAGTGATGAAAAGCCCGCTGCATGGGAGATGGAAGCGCAGAAACGGCATGATGCCCTGATCGAAAAGAACGGACCGGGGACCGATGCTGCCTTGCAGCGAGAACTGTTGCGGATGCGCGATGAGGATCAGGCGGCGCGAGGATTTACGCATGGGCAGAAGACTTCGAAGCCGACCCAGGCGATGATCGCGGCGCTTTCGGCAACGGACAGACGTCTGACTGAAGAGCTGAAGCAGATCGTTGCGAAGAGCGGTTGGCCGGTGATCTCGCTTGTGGGGATCGAGGCGTCGAATGGCGCGATGCTTATTCTGACGCATACGGCGGACCACGCGTGGCAGAGGAGACTTTTACCCGAGTTGCAGACGTTAGCCGCCGAGGACAAGATCGACGGCTCGAGTCTGGCGCTGGTCGTCGATAAGGAACTGGTGGCAGAGGGCAAGCAGCAGCTCTATGGCTCGCAGTTCAAGTTCATCAATGGAAAGATGGCGATGTATGCGGTGGAGGATCCGTCCCACCTGGATGAGCGGCGCGCAAAGGCGCTTCTGCCTCCGATGAATGTGTACAGGCAGGTGTTGGAAGGGATCTATCATCTACAGGCGAGCGAGGATGTGGTGATGCCTACCAAACCGTCCACGCACTAGTCTCGAGCAATCGTGACACAGCCGCGGCTAGGTTTTGGGAAGGGCCATGTTGATGGGATCGGTAGCCGGTGGTTCCTGGGGCTTTCCGTACTCGGCGTCCCAGCCGGGGAGCTCCTGGGAGCCGGTGATGAGGCGGGCACCATCCTGAAAGAACAGGTAGGTCCAGGCCCACTGGCGGAAGACGGCGATACGGTTGCGGAATCCGATGAGGAAGAAGATGTGGACGACGAGCCAGACGATCCAGGCGGGGAATCCGCTCCACTGGCCGACGAAGGGCCACTTGATGTTGGCGACGGCGGCCTTGCGGCCGATGGTGGCCATGTCTCCCTTGTCGAAGTAGTGGAAGGGCTCGTTGAGGCCGGTTCCGTCGCTGCCTAGGCCGCGGGCTACCAGACGGGCGATGCGCTTGGCCGCGTAGGTTCCCATCTGCATGGCGGGCTGGGCTACTCCGGGGATCTGATGTCCGTTCTCTTCGACGTGGGCGAGGTCGCCGCAGATGAAGATCTCGGGGTGGCCGGGAGGATTGAGGAACTGGTCGACGAGGACGCAGCCGCGGCGGTCGAGTGGGACGCCGAGCATCTTGCCAAGCGGGGAGGCCTGAACGCCAGCGGCCCAGAGGGTGACGGTCGCGTCGATGCGCTCGGCCTCCGGACCTGTACCGACCACGACGTAGCCGGGCTGGATGTTGGTGACGTGGGCGTTGGTGCGGATGTGGACGCCGAGGGCGGCCAGCTGCTCGAGGGCCTTCTGCTGGAGGTGGGGAGGATAGGCAGCGAGGATGCTGGGTGAGCCTTCGAGGATGAGGACCTCGGCGGCTGCGGGGTCGATGTGGCGGAAGTCGCGGGCCATGTAGAGGCGGGCGATGTCGGAGATGGCTCCGGCGAGCTCGACGCCGGTGGGGCCACCGCCGACGATGACGAACTTGAGGGGAGGATGGGTTCCGGCCTCCTGCATCTGGCGCTCGGCGAGCTCGAAGGCGAGCAGGACGCGGCGGCGGATCTCGGTGGCGTCTTCGATGGTCTTGAGTCCGGGGGCGAGCTTTGCCCAGTCGTCGCGGCCGAAGTAGGAGTGAGTAGAGCCGCTGGCGATGATGAGGTAGTCGTACTCGAGCAAGGCGCCGGTCTTGAGCTCAACCCGCCGTTGGTGGAGATCGAAGCCGACGGCCTCGTCCATGAGGACCTCGACGTTCTGGTGGTCGCGGAGGATGGAGCGGATGGGCTGGGCGATCTCGGCGGGAGAGAGGACGGCGAGGGCAACCTGATAGAGAAGCGGCTGGAAGGTGTGGTGGTTCTTGCGGTCGACGAGGGTGATGTCGACGGGGAGCCGGGCGAGGTTGATTGCCGCATTGATGCCGGCGAAGCCTCCGCCGATGATGACGACTCGTTTGCGTACAGGATTGCTGCCATCCGCCATAGCTGCCTGGCTCCTTTGAAGTGCCTCTGACTCTGCGGTTCTCCTTTATTTTGATGCGCGAGGAGGGGTCTGCGACGCGGACTGCGGGGTGGTTCTCCTGATGCTATGGGGTCTTCTGCAGGTGGAAGACGGTGAAGCCGCTGGTTCCGGTGGTGGCGGCCGCCTGGATGAGTTCGGGGGAGGCGGCGGGCTCGAGAGCGGTGACGGAGACGGTTCCGTCGAGGCCCGAGATGAGGGTGGTGGAGGAGGATCCGTAGACGGGAGCGATGGGGCAGCGTCCCTGAGGTGGACATGGAGGAGACCAGGGGCTGAGGGTCTGACGGACGCTAACGGTTGCGCCAGCGACGGGATGGCCGGTGGAATCGGTGACGAGGAGGACGACGGGAGCGAAGGCGCTGGCGGCGTCGATGGACTGCTGGTCTCCGTTTGCGGTGCTGAGTTGGAGTGCGGAGTTGCCGATGCCGGAGATGGCGAAGGTGGTGCAGGTGGAGGGCGGGGAATCATTCCAGGCGCAGGCGGAGGCGGTGGCCTGAGAGTCGGCGTCGAGGGGGCCGGCGGTTGCGGTGGCCTGGGCGAGGGATTGCTGGTTGGTGGAGGAGATGGGTGGAGTCAGGGTGATGTGGCCAGAGAGCGGTGTCCACTGAACGGGGAGGCCGGCGGTGGAGACGGCGTTATCGGTGAGCGTGACCTGGGGGTTCCAGGTGAGGACGGAGCTCTGCGCGAGGTAGAGCTGCGGCTGGATGGCGGTGATGGTCTGGATGCGGGGAAGGACGATGAAGCCGGCAGTGATGTCGCCGATGGAGCTGATGGCCGAGAGGGTGACGAGGCCCGGGATAAGCGGGGTGACGGCGGAGGTGACGGTGCCGGAGGAGCCGGTGGTGAGGGTGCAGGTGGAGGATCCGCAGGCTTCGAAACGGACCTGTCCTAAGGTGGTGGAGAGAGTGATGGAGACGTTGGCGAGGGGGGTGACGCCGTCGCCGGAGATTGCCTTGACGGCGAAAGGGGTGGCTGCTGTGGCCCGGGCGATGACGATGCCGGAGGGCGCGGAGAGGAGGGTGAGCTCGGGCGGGGCGGCCTGGTAGTTGAGGGCTCCGGTCATGGTGGTGGAGCCTCCGGTGGAGAGGTCCTGGATGGTGACGGTGGCGGCGATAGGGCGGGTGTTGCGGAGCGCGGGTGCGACGGCGGTGATGGCGGTGGAGGTCCAGGAAGAGACGCTGGCGGAGACACCGTTGATGGATACGGTGTTGCCAGGACGGAAGCCGATGCCGGTGATGGTGATGGGGGCACCTTTGGCAGGGACGGTGGAGGGGGTGACGGAGTCGGCATAGAGAACGCGGGTCTTGTAGGCGAAGTCGGGGCGGCCGTCTCCGCGCTGGTCGAGGATGGCGATGCGGAAGAACTGGGGCTGAGAGGCCTGTGTGGAGATGGCGGTCATGCCGGTGGAGGAGGTGTTGAAGGCCGACGGGGTGAAGGCGATGGAGGGCAGGGTTCCGGTAGCGTCGGTTGCGTTCCAGAGTCCGATGACGGGCATCATCTTGGACGAGGTGGCGAGGGAGCTTTCGTCGAGCGCGGTGACCTCAATGGTGAGGCTGCGGGAGGCTTTGACGGGAAGGAGCGACCACGCGGTGTGGTTGTAGGAGCAGAGATTGCCGGTCCACCAGCCGGTGAAGGGGATGAGTGCGGGCGCGGATTCGGTGCCGTCCAGGAGAGGCAGACAGGCTGCGGCGGCGTTGGGGCTGAGGAAGTCGACGCGTGCCTGTCCGGCAGTGGTGACGTAGTGGGTCTGCTGGAGGGAGGGCCCGGAGGGAGCGACGGCGTTGGCATCATAGGGTCCGACGGCGTAGGGGCCGATGTAGAGAGGGTTGATGGGCTGGGTGGAGAGGATGAGGTTCTGCCAGGGCTCCCAATCGTAGGCAAAAGGAGTGCGGAAGAGGTCGTA
>Ga0193742_1000971_pt1 | contig 18065 bp, 19 predicted proteins | sample L2c1metaG_FD_165511 | JGI IMG/M metagenome (GOLD analysis project Ga0193742, IMG submission 165511) | Soil microbial communities from a riparian zone of the East river system, Colorado, United States - L2c1 | ecosystem: Environmental > Terrestrial > Soil > Riparian zone | place: USA: East River... | reverse complement strand
CGAGCTACGGCGCATGGGCCGCGACCCCGGTCGCCTGCTGGGAGCCGTGGAGCGCCTACGACGCGCCAAAGCCGAGGACACCGCTGCGGGCAGGCGGTGACGTGATCCCCAAGCAAAGGAGCAACCCCCCATGAACACGAACCGCGAATGGCGGACGTCGAGCTACTCGGACGGGATGCAGTGCGTGCAGGTCGCTGACCTCGGCGACGGGTGCATCGGCATCCGATCCTCGAAGGGCCGCGACCATCACAACCGCGAGGAGTTCGCGGCCTTCGTGCAGGGCGTCAAGGCCGGCGAGTTCGACGACCTCGGCGCCTGAGCATCGTCCTAGACCGTCGTCCGGCCGGGCTTGCCTCGGTCGGCGCTGCTCGCTGAGCGGCTCGCTCCTTCTCGTTGAATCGTCCGAGCCGCTCAGCGAGCAGCCCGACAACGGGTCGCCCAGTCCTGACCCGGGGTTCCTACCGCCTCACCGCTTCGGGACTGGGCGACACCTGTTCGCTAGTCAGCGAGATTGGAATGTGATGTCGATGTTGCCGGACGGCGCATGTGATCCGCCGACAAGAGACGACCTACGCCGCCTCGAGGCGCGGGTCGATGCCCGGTTGCAGGAGATCAACGCGCGCATCGTGTTGCGCGACGGCCGGTTCGCGGCGGTGAGCGACCGCATCAACCAGACCGACCGACGCACCGACGCCCTGTCGGGGCGGATTGACTCGCGGCTGCGGAGCATCGACCGACGCTTCGACGGGATCGAGATCCGTCTCGACCAGCAGGACGCCCGGTTGCAGGAGCTGGTGGACCAACTGATCGACGTTGAACGAACCCTCACGGCGCCGTGGTGGAGCTTCCGTCGCAGCGGCCTGCTACCGGCCGCTGTGCTGTTGCTCGGGCTACTGATCGCAGGGCTTGCGGGGCTGCCACTCACCTAGTGCCGTAGCCGGCAACGTTTGGGGGTCGCGTCCACCATCTGGGGCTTGGGGTCGCGCAGACTTCAGGCATGGCCGAGCGGGTGCAGGTTCGGGAGCTGTCCAACGATGAGGGCCGCAGGTTGTTGTCGGTCATCCGGCGTGGTTCGGGGTCGGTGGTGCGGTGGCGAAGAGCCCAGATCGTGTTGTGGTCCGCGCAGCGGATGGACGTGCCGGCGATCGCCACGATCGCGTTCACGTCCGAGGACCGGGTGCGGGCGGTGATCCACAACTTCAACAACGACGGGTTCGACTCGCTCGCGCCGCGTTATGCGGGTGGGCGGCCGCCGACCTTCACGTTGCCCCAGCGCCGGGAGATCAAGAAGACCGCGTTGTCCCGGCCGACCGATCACGATCTGGCGTTCTCGACGTGGTCGTTGTCGAAGCTGGCCGAGTTTCTGGTGGCTGAGGGGGTGGTCGACGACATCAGCCACGAGGGCCTCCGCGTCCTGCTCCGCGAGGAAGGCGTCTCGTTTCAAGCCATCAAGACCTTCAAAGTGAGCAACGACCCCGACTTCGAGACCAAGAAGAACCGGATCCTCGAGCTCTACGACCTTGCCGACGGCAAAGTCCCAGCACAACCGGGGGATCCGTCGGTGGTGATCTGCATGGACGAGTTCGGGCCCCTCAACCTCCAACCCCACCCCGGCCGCCAGTGGGCACCGGTAGCGGTCGGGGTGGGCGACCCCGATGCCCCGCGGCGGCGTCGGATGCGGGCCACCTACAAGCGCCCCCACGGGGTCCGGCACCTCCTCGCCGCCTACGACCTGTCGACCAACCGGCTCTACGGGCACATCAAGACCCGTAAGAACCGCACCGAGTTCCTGGCGTTCTGCCGCTACATCCGGTCCCTGCACCCACCGCAGGTGCGGATCGCGATCGTGTTGGACAACTTCAGCCCCCACCTATCCACCAAGAAAGACACCCGCGTCGGCGACTGGGCCGAGGCGAACAACGTCGAACTCGCGTACACGCCGTTCTACGGGTCATGGCTCAACCGGATCGAAGCCCAGTTCACCGCGCTGCGCTACTTCGCTCTCGACGGCACCGACCACCCCTCCCATGAGGAACAGGGCCGGATGATCCGCCGCTACATCGCCTGGCGAAACCGCCACGCCCACGACAAACAACTATGTGAACTTGTGAAACGCGCAAACGTTGCCTGACACGGCACTAGCTCGTTCAGGGATGGTCTTGCCCCGGTTTGGTTGGCTCTGATCCCCCGCCCGCCCATGGCGATCTCGACGGCCAACAGCGGCAAACCGGCGTCGTCGTAGTCATCGCTCGCGGAAGTCCTTGCGCCTTACGGTCAAGAGGGTGAACAGTGCCTCACGGCTGGCGGCCGAAGCGCTGGCGATGAGGTTCCGGGCTCGTTGGGCGTCCTGGCAGGCAGTGAGCAACGTGAGCTTTTCGAACCGTGCGTCATGGTCGTAGTCCGCTCGGTGGCGCTGCTCCTGCAGCTCGCTGAATAGTCGAAGTGCGGTGACGAGATCGGCGTCACGCGCCGCAATGTCGCCCAGAGGGCCCCACTCGCTCAGCTCCTTCGTCATCGGAGCTGCGGGGTTGGCAGCGATCGTCTTGGCACGCGCGACAACCATGTTGGCTAGGGAGACGATCTCGCCGTGCGACCAGGACCGCCGGATCCTGTTCCTCTCGGCGTCTGACGATGAGCCTATGAGGTGACGAGCGGCCCGATCAGTGACGTCATGAAAGACCGCATAGTAGGCAGCGCTTACCGCTCGACGAAGGTCCGCGTCAGGTGGCCGCCCTCGACCGGATCCTGCAAGCCGCCGGGCGTGCGCCAGGACTCCATCAGGGTTGATCATTGACGAGCTGCGCCAGCTTTCGTACCGGTTGTGACGATCCAGTCCCAGTCGTCGACTGGAGTGTTGACGATGCGGGCGCGTAGAGCGCTCTGGAGTTTTTCGATCTCGTCTTCTGGGAAGTCGTTGGGGTCGAGGTCATCTTCGAGTTCAACCAGCAGCGAGAACACAAAGACCGGCTGGTCCTCCGCTCCTACCTCCAGGCTCACCGATACGTGCGGAGACAGCGGGCTGTCCTGGTGGTCGGTGACGAAGGATGCACCGATCGAATAGGCGGCTTCGAGCGCTGCGTCGAGGGCCTCGTCAGCTCGTGCAGCCTCGGCCGCATCGTGTGCGGCGTCGCTCGAGGAGTAGCCCATAAACCCATGCTAGTTCCGGCACCGTCCTGATCATGGCGTGTCGACCTCGCTTGCCGGACACCGAGCTGTCGCTGCCTCCCCAGTGGGCGCCTCGGCACGCCTACCAGACAGGTAGAACCAGGGAGGATCCCCGCCAAGCCCACTCGTGCCGCCTTGAGCATTCGTGTCACAGGGCCTGGCTCGGTCACCAGGAGGATGGCTAGTGGAACCCAGATGGAGTCGCCAATCCCCAGCCCGCCTGGGCATCGAGACCAGCGAAGGAAGGCTCCGAGATCGCTCGCTCTGGAGGATCCGCACAGACGTCGCTCCAACGGGTCTTCTAGTGCCAAAAGTCTCGTCCCTTGGGCGGGAGTTCGCGAAGCAGCTAGTGGTGGCGATCGTTCGAGGGGGCTTAGTCCCGAGGTGAATCGTCCGCTGGTCGACCAGTCGTCGCAGCCGACGTCGTCCACCCGGAGCTCCCCCGGTGGGGTGCCGCCATCGCTGCGAGGGGCCGCGGAGCGGCCACCTGTGGGGCACCGACCAGCGTGCCAGTTGCCGGGAGGTTCGTTGCGTCACAATTGCATAGGTCGGCTCCTCGTTGTCAGCCGTAACCAAGTCGTCAGACCGCCTTCACTACCGGGCTGAAAGGTGAATCACCTTTGGGAGTGCCGCGAGGGTTGGTTAGGCGGTCTTCTTGAGGGTGACCTGGTAGCCGAGGTCGTGGAGTTGTCCGATGAGGCGGTCTCGTTGCTTGTCGGGGTTGGCTCTGCGGGTGAAGTAGTCGCCGCCGAGGTCGTTGTAGTCGCAGTCCTCGGTGAGGAGGTGCCAGCAGATCACGAGGATGGAGTGGCCGACTGCGATGGCGGCTTTCTTCTTCCCGATGCGGCGGGCGAGGCGCCAGAACTGGGCGGCGAGGTAGGTGTCGCGGGTGCGGGCGGCGGCCCAGGCGCATTGGGTGAGGCTGTCGCGGAGCCACGTGTCGCCCTTGGTGGTCTTCCCGGAGCCGCGTTTGCCGCCGGTGATGTTGTTGCCGGGGGCCATGCCCGCCCACGACGCGAGGTGGGAGGCGGTGGGGAACCTGGACATGTCGACACCGATCTCGGCGATGATGCACTCAGCGGCCCGTTTCCCGACCCCAGTGATGGTGTCGAGCCGGTCACGGGCCCGTTCGAAAGGGACATCGGCCTCGCTGGTGTTGGCGGCGAACATGGCGTCGAGCTGGGTGTCGATCTTGGCGGTGGCGGCTTCGAGGTGGGCGGTGTGTTCCAGGCACAGCCCGATGAGCAGGGCGTGGTGGTCCCGGAACCGGCCCCGCAACGCCTGTCGGAGCTCGGGGAGCTTCTTGCGCAACCGGCCCTTGGCAAGATCGGCGAGGACCTCGGGGTCACGTTCGCCGGCAACGAGCGCAGCGATCATCGCCCGGCCCGACACGCCGAGCACGTCGGAGGCGACCGAGTCGAGCTTGATCCCGGCGTCCTCGAGGGTCTTTTGGATCCGTTGGCACTCGGCGGTGTGGGTCTGGATGAGCCGCTTGCGGTAGCGGGTCAGGTCCCGCAGTTCCCGGATCGCGACCGGGGGCACGAAGGAACCTCGAAGCAAGCCATGCTCCAACAGCTCGGCCAGCCACTCGGCGTCGCGCACGTCGCTCTTGCGGCCAGGGAGGATCTTGACGTGGCGGGCGTTCACGAGCTTGAGCCCGAAGGCCCGCTCCTCGAGCACATACCAGACCGGCTTCCAATACGAACCGGTGGCTTCCATCACCACCTCGGTCACCTCCTCGGCGCCGAACCAGTCGGCCATCGCCTCGAGCTCACCGGTGAACGACTTGAACGTCCGGGTCTCCTTGCGGCGACCCCGACCACCAGGCCCTGGGGTCCGCACACAGGCGACCACCTCGTCCTTGCCGATGTCGACACCGGCACACCGCTCCAACAGCACGTCCACGGGCTCCCCCTTCTCAGGCCATCGGGATGTGGCGGTGGGACCGGCGGGGCCAACCGATCAACGACGCTGAAAGGCGTGAACGAGACAACAATCCGTGGTGCCGGGAAGGCCCCTGGCATCAATCTGAGACGCGGGTTCGAGCGCACCAAGCGGGAACGAGCTCAGCCAGGCCCCACACGATTCTCATCCCCCGTGGCGGCCCAAGGCCATGGAATCTGAGACGGAATCTCATCCCCTTGGGTTAGCTCCGGTCGCCGGCTAAGTGTCCGCCGTTGCGGATCGAGCAGCCACGCGACCGCTCCAGAAATCGGGCCGCTTCCACCACCGCAATGTTGCCGGCAGGAACGGCGTCAACCTCTGGGTGGCTGGCTCTCCTTGGAGGTCATTTCAAGCCACACGGTTGAGTTGGTCGGGAGCGGGCGTGATCGGTGTGCTTTGAGGAGGAGCCAGGCGCAGCCGAGGGGACCGGTCAGCGCTCCGAGGACGAAGCCGTTCATCCGGCTGGCGTCGCGGTCGGCGGAGAGCGCGGCGCCGGCAGTGCCGAACACGCCTACCCAGACGATGACTACTAGCAGGGCGAGCCCTCCGATCAACGATCCCACGATGCTCATGTCGCGTCCTCCTGTAGCGGTGCGCGGTGGCGCCCGCAGCGGGCGCAGAGCACTCCGACTGAGCCGACCGCGGCCGCGAGGCCGATCCCGAACCCGAGCCATGCGCCAGGCGCCGCGCCCAGGCGAGGTATCGCCGCGCCGACGTCACCGGACATCAAGCGCCGGACGTCGAACCGGGTGACCACCCCGCCGACGAGGATCGTCACCGCCCCTGCCAGCGACAGGGCCCATCCCGCTGTGGCAGCGAGGAGCGGCGCCGCGAGGCCCGGTCGGGCCAGCCCGACGAAGGTGGCGCTACCGAGCGCCAGGACCGCGACCAGGCTGCCTGGTCCCACCCAGGGCAGCCCGGCGCCGGGGACCTCGACTTCGTGGCCGGCAGCGGCCCCGTGGGCCCATGGCTGGTAGCGAATCCAGATCGCGGCTCCCACCGTGGCGACCGCGAGAGCAGCGCCGCCCGCCGTCAGGGGCGTCGCCTGTGCCAAGGTCCGGCGAGTGAGTGAGTGGCCCATCCGGCTGTGGGCGAGCGCGACTGTCAGCCCGGCGGCACCCAACGTCGCCCAGGCCCCGAGGCCAGCCCGAGCGCCGCCTGCCGCGCGCTCGACGGTCGTCGGCAGCAGCCAACCGAACAGGTCGGTCGGGACCATCGTCATGGCCAGCTCGCACACCCCGAGGAGCGCGACGCTGAGGAGCACCAGCGCCAGAGCCGCCACGGTCGGCGCCCGCAAGGGCCAACGACCGAGGACCACCCCCTCGATCAGCGCCCCGACTGTCACGGTCAGGGCCAGGAGGACGACGAGACGGCCGTACACCGGAATCTCCGTGGCGGTGTAGGTCCAGGTGTTCTCGCCGGCGCGGAGGTCGAGCCAGGACTCGTGGCGCTCCACGAGCACCAGCCCACCCGCGAGGGCCGACACGCCGCCGATGACGCGTGCCGTCACGACATCGGGAAGTTCTCCAGAACGCCAAAGTTGAGAGCGTCCGCCGCTCGCCATGTGATTCTGCCTGTCCGCCGTTCGTCCCGCCAGAAGCACCATCGCCCACTTGCTGACGAGGCGCGAGCGTAACGATGCCCGCGTGCCGTGTCTCTCGGCAGCGTTGACACCAGGTGCCATACGACGAGAGAGCAGCTAGTGAGAGAGGGATTCATGGCATCGTCCACCAACTCACCCTGTAGCAATGTCAACGGGTGCCAGGAGAAGAACGACCCTACGCGTTGTCTAGCCCCGGTTTCTCTGCTTAGGTGTGTGCCACAAGGCGGAAACCAACAGCTCCAACTTTCATGTCGCCCTTTACGCGGGCGTGGACGACGATTGGCCGTTTGCAGCTTGCGCATGGCGACTGGTGGAGCTGCTGGTCATCGAGTTCCAGGCCAATGCTTTGGCCAGACGGATCAGGAGACGTAATGCGGCGGGCATTGTTCATTGCCTTTAGTTTGTTCATCGGCGCGTTCTTCGCGGTGCCGCCGGAACACTTGTCGGCTCAGGTCGTTCCGACGCGGTCGGTGATACTGGTGGTCGATGTGTCGGGGTCGATGAGCGGGGCCCCTCTCGATGAGGCACAGCAGGCGCTGCACACGATCATCGGCCAGCTTGACGAGGACGTATCGACGGGGCTGCGCAGCTTCGGGGGGAACTGCGGCAACGGTGGCGACCTGCTCGTACCCGTCGACACCGACAATCGAGCGGAGCTGACCGACGCAATCGACAGCCTGAGCGCGGGAGGAAACACGCCGACACCGGATGCATTGCGGGCAGCGGCGGGGGACCTGCCCGCCACAGGTGAACGGTCGATCGTCCTCGTCAGCGACGGCTTCTCGACCTGTGGAGCGGCCTGCCCCGTCGCCAGCGAACTCGCTGCGAGTCAAGGCGTCGACTTCCGCGTGCACGCCGTGGGCTTCAACGCGCCAGCCAACGCGCAGACCGACCTGACCTGCATCGCCGAGGCGACAGGCGGCCAGTACTACGCCGCCGATGACGCCCAGTCGCTGGCCGACGCTCTCCGCGCTGCCGTCGGCGCCGGCCCAGGCGACGTGAACGGCGACGGCGTGATCCGTTGGGCCGTTCTCGGCGACTCGTACGTCTCGGGCGAAGGCCTGACATCGCCGGCCCGCGACGCGGACGGTCAACCGGTGACGGGTTACGACGCCCACACCGACAGTGCCACCAACCGGTGCCACCGGTCCCGCACATCCTGGCCCGTACGTCTCGCCACGAAGCTCGGCGCTCGCGGTGACAACCTGCTGTTCGCGGCCTGCTCCGGAGCGGAGACCCCCGACATCGTGAACGTGGCCCAGTACCCCGACTCGCCCAACGGTGTGCACGGCGGCCAGCCGCAGTCGGAGGTCCTCGCCGACTTCGACCAAGCGGCAGCAACCGACGTCGTGCTGGTCGGCATAGGCGGCAACGACGCCCAGTTCAGCTCACAAGTCAAGGTCTGCATCAAGTCGCCCTGGACCTGCCACCCGGAGAACGAACCAGCACTCACGGACCTGCAGGCCGACGTGCGGGCAGCACTGCTGAGCGTCCGTGGCGCCGCGCCCGAAGCGAAGCTGATCGCGACCGGCTACCCAGACCCGCTCCAACCGCCGGGTGCGAGCTGTCCCGAGATCGGCTCGCCCGTCGTCTCCACCGAGGAACAACAGCGCCTCGGCGAGTACCTGGGCGAGATCAACACCGCCGTCGAGCAGGCCGCTGCCGAGGTCGGCGCCCACTACATCGACATCACCGAGGCGTTCGACGGCCTCGGCCTGTGCACGGGCAGCGGCTACATGAACGGGATCAGCTTCGGCAACGAGCCCTTCGTCCAAGGCCGCGTCAACGGTCGCTACCTGTCCGTTGCCAGGGAGTCGTTCCACCCCACCGACGAAGGCCACGCTCGCATCGCCGAACGGGCCGAGCCCACGCTCACCGGGCTCCTCACCCTGCCCGACCCGACGGCGACAAACCCAGCGCCCATCATCGTCCACCCCCGCTCGCGCCTCGCCCAGCGGTACTTCGTGGACCAGCCCGGGACGGTGGTCCAGTACTACTCGTCCAGGAACGAGATCGTCCAGATCGCGACCTACTCCATCCCAACGGTGATCGCCGAACTCGACGTGACCGAAGGCAGCTGGACTGACATCACAGCGCCCTTCCCGTCGACCCTTGCCCCGGGTTGGCACCTCCTCGAGGTTCGGTCGAAGGAATCCGGCGAGCTGCGCGCCGTCGAGGGCTTCTACGCCGAGGACACCTCGGACTGCGTGGACACCGCCGGCCCGGGTGACGTCGACGGCGACGGGTACCCCGACGATTGCGACGGCGCTCCCAAGGACGGGCCCGATGCCGACTTCGACGGCGACGGCATCCCCAACGGTGCCGACAACTGCCCGGCCCAGGCCAACAAGTCCCAAGACGACACGGACGCCGACGGCATGGGCAACGCCTGCGATCCCGACCATGGCGGGCATCCGTTCGTCTACCTCTTCGAGCCAGGCGAGGAGCCTCCGGCGACCACCATCACAACGACCACGGAGCAACCCGCCACTACGCAACCTGCGGGCCCGGCGACCACCGAACCTGCGGGTCGCAACAATCACGGCTCTCTCCCCGTGACCGGGTCCGACGCGCTGCGCTACGTACTCGCGGGGCTCCTACTCGTTGCAGCTGGCGCCACACTCGTGACGGCCGCTCGCCGGCGACGCACCACACGACGAAACGAAGTCCCCGCCGGCACCGAGTGAACAACTCATGGCACCGGCACGACGAGGAACAGGCGGGAATTCAATGCGAAACAAGTACTTTGCGCGCGGCTGCGCCAGCCACATCTGGCGGTGTTCGATCGCGGCGGCGGCGGTCGGCGGCTTTGCCGCTGTCTCGTGCAGCAGCGGGCCCGAGCGGTCGGTTGAGTCCTTCTGCACGACGCTGCGGTCGGAGAAGGAGCGGATCCTGGCGCAAATCGATCAAGGATCGGCTGCTGCCGAGGCGCAGAGCGACGAGCTCGCCAGCGGGATGATGAGCCTCGGGGTGACCCTCCAGGCGTTGGGCGAGCTACGGACCTACTTCCACGAGCTTGCCGACGTGGCGCCAGACGAGGTCCGCACCGAGGTCGAGATCATAAGAGACGAGGTCGACAAGCAATTCGACACGGCCGGTGACGCGGCGTCGAACCCGTTGGGCAGCCTCGCCGAAGCAGTCGTGAGCGGCTTCGCCATGTCGGGCCAGATGGAGACAGTCAACAACTTTGCCAAGGACAACTGTGGCGAAGGCATCTGACCAAGCGACGCCGGCGGCCAGCGGAATCCGCTGGGCCCAGGACGAAGCGCTGGGAGCGCTCGGCAACCCCAGCACGTTCTGGTGGGCGCAAGCGCTTGTGCTCGACATCGGCGGGGATGACGACCAATGGATGGCGATGCTGCGCCGCGGTACGGGCAAGGGCGCCAGGGTCGGTGCCATCGCCGTGGGTGACGGTGCCGTCGCCTACGGCGAGCTCATCGGCCCGGCGCAGGGCCGCTTCGGCAGCCCGAAGCGTGACCAACCTCGCTGGACGCTTCTGGCCCGGGCGTCGGACGTGGCGGGCGTCGAGTATCGGCCCTATGTGCGCTCGCGCTTCTCGCCCTACTCGGACGTGACCATCCACACGCCGTCGGGTCGGTCGCGGCGCTTCGGCATCGACTGGTCTCGTAACGTCAACGGCCTGGTGTGTGCGCTGCGTGAGTTGGCCGGCGCCCATCCGGACCTCAGCCGCCCCACGGGCTCGTCACTTCGCTCCGACGGCGCCTATGTCTCGGCGCGCAGCTTGTCCGACAAGTGGCAGCTGCTGGTCTACTCAGCCGAACGAGCCCAGGTCGCAGTCGTTAGCACGGACAACCCTGGCCGGACCAGGCAACGGATCGTCGACGAGCCCGACGACCTGCCGTGGCTGAATTGGCAGGACCTCACCCAGCGACCGGACGGCGCGTTCGACTATGGCGAAGGCCCGGTCACGATCGTTCCGGGCCAGGATCGCATTGTCACGACGAGCCCCGATTGGCGGGTCTATCCGTCCCTCAGCTCTGTCGAATACCAGGAGTGGTCCTTCTTCCCGGCAGAAGCGTTGGAGGAGGTGCGAACCCACCGGTCGGCGAGCTTCTCCCCAACACCGGGCCGGCCAGTGCTGGAGGCGGGCGACCTGCACGTGGCTGGTTACGAGCCGTTCCGCACCGCTGAACAGCTCGAGGTAGCGAACACCGCACGCGGGCCCATCGATCCACTCGTGTACCTCGAGTCAGCGGTCAACGACTCGCTGCGCCGGGGGAAGGGGTTCTTCGAGTCGCTCTTCTTCGAACCTCTGATCTCCGGCTGCGTGGTGCCGAACCTTCGCAGCGGCGACCGCATCGACCTCGCCGTTCCGATCGTCGTCGAGGTGGGCCCGTCCGCTGATGCCGTCGGGCCCGATGCCGGCGGCAAGGTGCGACCCACCGGGAAGTGCATCCCAGGGATGATCGTCACCCTCGACGACCGTGTGCTCCTCGCCTGGACCGAAGGGATCATCCGCATGACGCCCCGAAGCCAGGTGATCTCCCTAGCGGACATTACCGCTGTCCATCCCTTCACGCTCACCGCGAAGATGTCGACGATTCCTGCAGCGGAGATCCTGACGTCCCGGGATCGTCACGTCTTCACGTTCACGAACCACCCGGACTGTCGGGCTGATCTCGAATGGTGGCGTCGCATCCTCATCAGGCGCCTCACCGGACATCATCCGGTCTTCGACGGACCGTCCGTGATCCGCTGGGAAACCATGACGGACACCAGCCAGTGACCTGAGTTCTGACGGACCCGGCCGAACGCCGGGCCGTCGTTCATCGGGAGGGGTGGTAGTTGAACTCGGTCAGCTGATAGAGCAGGCGTTCCGGCAGAGTGAGTCGGCAGTTCGTCCAGGTCACGCCGCCTTCTGCCGGGGTCATAGGTGAGCCGTCCGCCGGGCAGCGCCACGACGCGCCCCATCGGCTCTTGCCTGGCCTGACCTCCGTGCCGAGGCCAGATCTGACCAGCTGGCTCAGATCTTCGCTGGCTCGTTCCGATAGGACCGCGCCGTTGGCTGAGCACATCAATGTGCGACCACGGGGTGTCATAGATGCTCCGCACCAGGGGCAATGCACGAGCCGCAACGTAGCGGCCACGTTGGGACGCTCGCCGGCGCAGGAGGGAAGGGGGACTGTCAGGCCCGCTGGCATCGTCGGTTGGGTGTTGGTGGGGGAGTGACGAGGGGGTGGGGTTCGCCGGTGAGGGTGGCGATGGCGGCGGCGACTTCGGTGATGGTGGCTTGTAGGTATCGGCCGGTGACATGCGGTGGGGTGTGGCCGGCGAAGGTTTGGGCGACGGGGTAGCCGGCGTAGCGGGCGATGGCGTTGATAGCGGTGTGGCGTAGGACGTGGGCCGAGACCGGGGTGCGCTGGGCCCATTCGAGGCATGGGCGGGCGCGGTCGAAGATGGTGTTGTATCGGCGGGCGGTGATGGGGGTGCCGTCTCGTCGGCGGAAGACGAGGTCGTTGGGGTGGTGGGCGCTGCGGCTGGTGGCGTGGTGGTGGAGGAGTCGGGTGAGGGTGGGGGAGAGGGGTTGTTCGCGGTCGCTGGTGTTCTTCTCGCGTAGCCAGACGGTGGAACGGCGGGCGTCGATGTCGCCAAGGCGGAGGTGGAGGGCGCCTTGGCGACGGGCACCGGTTTCGAGGTGGAACCGGACCAGCAGCAGGTCGAGGTCAGGGTCGGCGCTGGTGGTGCGGATGGCCTCAACTAGTTCGGCGAGCTCCGCGTCATCCAGGGCGCGGCGGCGGCTGCGAGCGCGGCGTGGTTTGGTGAGCGCTCCGGCCGGGTTCGTGGCGATGAGGCCAGCGGCATGGGCCCGGTTGAACAGGGCCCGGAGGGCGGCAACGCAGGTCTCCTGGGACGAGCGGCCTGAGGAGCCGGGCCGTCGCTGCTGAGCCCGGTTGGCGGCGTCGGCGACGACGACCTGGAGGTCGACGACGGTGATATCGGTGATCCGGCGGTCGCCGAGATGGTGGAGGGCGAGCCGCCAGTAGGAGCTGTAGGTGGCGGCGGTGCCGGGCTCGAAGGTGGGGGCGACGGCGGCGATGTGGTCGGCGAGCGTCGGCGCCGGCGGGCGGGGCCCGGTGTGGGCGGCGATCAGGTCCTCGAGATGAAGGCCGAGCGCGGCCGCCTCCGCGAGTAGCACCGTGGCGCGCAGCCGCCGGTCAATCACCGGGGTTCTCCCGCCAGGAGGTCACCGATGCCATCGAGCACCCCGACCGTTGCGACGAGGACCAGTGCCTTGTCGGTCTCGGTGCCGACCAGGAGCTGCCGGGACTCGGCGGCGGCGTGGCGAAGCCACACCGGGACGAACATCCGGCCTCGCCCGTCAACGGCCAGCCCCTTCCGGGCGAACGACAACCGCCAACCGGAGGCTACGGGCCCAGACCTCTCCGCCCACCCCGGCAGCGAGCACCTCGATCGCAGAGGCGGGAAGCCGGATCCGGCCGATCCGCTCAAGACCGACGACGGCCCACGACCACCGGAGCGGCTGAGGCTCGTCACCCAGGTCGGCGAGGTGGCGGAGAGCGGAGCTGATGCGGGGATCGTGCATCAACCCACACCAGCTTCATCGGCCGCGGCGGGTGACTGAATTACCCGCCGCTTGTGAACAAGCTAGGGCGAGCGCCCTGCCCAGCGTGTCGGAGCCCGACCGCTCGTAGGGCGACCGCCCTGTCCAACCAATGTTGAACATGGACGCTCCTATTCGGGTGTGTCCAAGGAGTATGGCACAGGCGCCGGCGCCGCTGGCGCCGTCGTTCTGGCAGCTTGTCGTCAGGCCGGGGCTACTCGGCTACGTCAGTGACGCGTACTCGGGATGGCTCGAGTACCGCCGTGGCATCACCGTGTGGTGCCGAGCCCATTGCACCTCGATTTCTTATTCCTTATGGGTGGTTGCTGTCGTTAGAGATTGATGCTTCCGCAAGGCCCACTTCGCAGCTTCCGACAATCAGCGACGCGGTCCCGCTGCGACCTAGTCAATGCCTAGCGAGTAGGTCGAGGATGACTACTGGGATCTCGCGGGAGGTATGGCCGACCGCGGCGGCGACCGATCGGGACTCCGTCATCGAGCGGTCAATCAGTTCGCGACGCTCGTCGAGAGCCGACCTGCGGGCCCGAACCGTCCACGTCTCTGTACCGATCTCCACAGTGGTTGTGGGGTCACCGCCAGGTTGTAGTACCAGTCGGGATGTCGTGGTGCTCCTCTATTCGACGCAAGGACGACAACGGTGTTGTCGGCAACCGGCCAATAGGCGAGCGGTGTTACACGTTCGGAACCTGACTCGCTCCGACATGATGCAGCAACAACAATGACAGGTCCTGCAGCCCACCTCCGGCGACGACGCCACCCCGGGCGCGAAACTCCGAAAATGACCTTTCGGTCGTACGCGTCAGCCACGAGTACTCCTTTGTCTCCGTTGGGCTCAGAGCTATCGTCGCAATCCCGACAGAAGGAGTAGGCGTGCTCGACGCATCGGACCGGATCGCATTGCATGAATTGGTCGCCCTGTACGGCCACCTACTCGACCAGCGCCGATGGCGGGACCTGGACCAGGTGTTCACGGATGACGTCCAGTTCGAGGGAACGACGGCGACGACCCACAGCCTTGCCGAAAAGGTTGCATCCTGGTCCAGCCCCGAGGGACTGAAGCGCCACCCCATCGCTCACAACATCACCAACCCGGTCGTCTCGGAGGACCCAGACGGCACTGTGCGGATCATGTGCAAGGGCGTCATGCTTTGGGGTGACGGACGTGTCAACGCCTTCACATACGAGGATGTCGCGGTGCGCACCGGCGCCGGGTGGCGCATCGCCCGCCGTCGGGTCACGGATCGCAACAAGCAAGCCACTGAACGAGGTGAGGTCTACTAGTCCTCAACGTTTCGCCTGCCGCTCGATGACTCGGAGCGCCTCGCGCAGAGCGGCTACGTGGTCGTCCCCCGACGTCAGCCCGTGGCCCATCGTGTTGACGCACAGGTGGGTGGCACCGAGGTCGCGCCAGCCGGCAACGAAGTCGGTCCACTGGTCGCGCGGCACCTGGGACAGCATCAGCCGGGGCTCGAACCCGATCTCGTCCGGCGACCGGCCGGCCTCACGGGCGTAGCCCCGGATGCGATCGACCATCGCGCGAGCCTCCTCGTCGGGATCCCGCAGGGGCAGCCACCCGTCGCCGATGCACCCCACCCGGCGCAGCACCACCTCGGCGTTTCCGCCGAACCAAATCGGGATGTGGCGCCGAGGTGGCAACGGGTTGATACCCGCCCGGTCGATTCGGTGCCACCGGCCCTCGTACCGGATGATCGGCGAGGCCCACAGCGCTCGCAGCACCTCTACCTGCTCCTCGCTGCGGGCGCCCCGATCGCCGAACGACTCGCCCAGGCCCTCGTACTCGACCTCGTTCCAGCCGATGCCGACGCCCAACCGCATCCGGCCCCCACTGAGTACGTCGACCTCGGCCGCCTGCTTGGCCACCAGCGCGGTCTGCCGCTGGGGCAGGACCAGCACGCCGGTGACCAACTCGACCGAGGTGGTGACTGCGGCCAGGTAGCCGAAGAGAACGAAGACCTCGTGGAACTGGTGCTCGCTGGTGTACCGGGTCCACCCCGGCCGGTCGCTGACATCGGCGCCGAGCACGTGGTCGTAGGCCAGGATGTGCCGGTAGCCGAGCTCCTCGACGGCCTGTGCCCACGCCCGGACCACGGCCGGGTCGTCACCGATCTCGCTCTGCGGGAACACCGCTCCGATGCGCATGCCGCGTCTCCCTGGGGTCGTCGTGATGGTGACGGGCGGTCACCGCGACGGCCAGCACGGTAGGCCTGCCCAGATATGAAGACAAATGTATGACGTTTAGGTCGAGGAGTCAGCTGTCCGGATAGGGTCCGCGGCGGTGAGCGACGCCGACTCGATCAACCTGGTCCTGCTCGTGTTGCGCTGTGGCGTCGGCGCCGTGATGCTCGCCCACGGCTACAACCACGTCTACGGAGGCGGGAAGATCGTGGGCACGGCCCGCTGGTTCGAGAGCCTCGGCATGCGTCCCGGGATCGTGCACGCCTGGCTGGCCAGCCTGACCGAGGTCGCCGGCGGCATCGCGCTCGTCCTCGGTTTGCTGACTCCGCTCGGCGGTGCCGCCGTCATGGGGGTGATGCTGGTCGCCTGGATCACCAACCACCGAGGCAACGGCTTCTTCATCTTCCGCCCGGGCGAGGGCTGGGAGTACGTGATGACCCTCACGCTCGTCGGCCTGGCCCTGGCCGTCCTGGGCCCGGGGGAGTGGTCGCTCGACGAGGTGCTCGACCTGAACGACGACCTCGTCGGGTCGACCGGCCTCTACATCGCCCTCGTGGCCGGTGCCGGCGGCGCCGCGGCGCTTCTCGCCACCTCCTGGCGTCCGCCGGCCAAGTCCGACTGACCCGGCCCAGCGCCCGTCGCCGTTGACGATCGGCCGTGCGTCGGCAGCGCCCGCGCAGTAATGTACTTCTGTAAGTGAAAGTTTTTGCATCAGCACAATCGGGAGGAACCATGGACAAAGCCGATGGACGCGCCGACCCCGGCGCGGCACAGGTGCGCTCGCTTCCGCTCGGCTCCTGGATCTTCTCGACCGACGATCACCTCCTCGAGAGCACCGACACGTTCGCCGGCCGGGTGCCGGGCAGGTACACCGACGCCGCGCCCCACATCGTCGTGGATGACGACGGCGGCGACGCGTGGGTGCTCGGTGACGAGCTCGTGCCGATCTCGTTCGCCGACGGCACGGCGTCGTGGACCGTCGACGAGCGGCCGCTGCTCGGCGTTCGCTGGCAGGCCCAGCAGGGGCTGCCCGACGGGGCGACGCCGCAGGGGCCCGCTCGGACGGCTCTCGAGCGCCGCGACCGCGGGCTCGTACGGGTCGAGGAGGACTTCCACCCGAGCGTCTACGACGTCGACGCCCGGATCGAGGCGATGGATCGTGACGGGGTCTGGACCTCCGTGCTCATCCCGTCCATCTCCTTCGGCTTCGCGGGCCAGCGCTTCTCGATGCTGAACGACGGCGACGCGGGGCTAGCGTTCGTCCGCGCCTACAACGACTGGCTCGCCGAGGAGGTGCAGGGTCGGCACCCGGGTCGCCTGATCGCGTCGCAGATCCCCTGGTTCCGTGACCCGGAGATCGCCGCGGCGGAGGTGCGGAAGAATGCGGCGAGGGGCTTCAAGGCCACGCTCTTCGCCGAGAACCCGGAGCGCTTCGGGTTCCCGAGCATCCACACCGGGCACTGGGATCCGTTCTTCGCCGCCTGCGAGGAGACCGACACCGTCCTCAACGTGCATCTGGGGACGGGGCTCCAGCCGACACCGGTGTCGAGCGACTCGCCGCTGCCCGTGCTCAAGGCGTCCGTGGCGGTGAACTCGTCGCTGTCGGCCTTCGACTGGGTGTTCTCCGGCATCGCCATCCGGTTCCCGAACATCAAGGTGTCGTTCACCGAAGGCGGCATCGACTTCGTGCCGCTCGTGTACGGCCGGCTCGAGACGTTGACGAGGGACATGCTCGAAGGGTTCTGGGACGAGGCCATCTCGCCGGCCGAGCTGCTGGCGCGGAACTTCTGGTTCGCCGCCCTGTTCGACGTCGGGGCCTACTCGTTCCTCGCCGACCGCATGCCCGACCACGGCATGGTCGAGACCGACTTCCCGCACGGCGACACGATGTGGCCGAACTCGCAGGAGCACTTCGCCGGCCGGCTGCACGGCCTCACCCCGGAGCACCGGGAGAGGTTCCTGCTGACCAACGCCAGCTCCCTGTACCGCCACCCGATCGACGGTCGCCCTCCGGCGACGCTGGCGACTCCGGTCGGGGCGACGGCAGGGTCGGTGCAGTGAGCGCATCGAGGACCAGTCGGGCCGCGGTGCAAGTGGCCGACGAGCAGTTCCAGATGCAGGAGCTCCCGCTGCCGGCGTCGATCGGCCCCGACGAGGGGCTCGTGCGGATCGACCGCTGCGGGATCTGCGGTAGCGACATCGACCAGTTCCGCGGCGGGACGCTGGCGCCGTATCCGGTGATCCCGGGCCACGAGCCCGTCGGGACCATCGAAGCGGTGGGTGAGCGCGCCGCCGAACGGTGGGGCGTCGAACCAGGGGACCGGGTGATCGTCGAGGCCGCGGTCCCGTGCCGCGACTGCCGCTACTGCGCTGCCGGCCAGTTCCCGAACTGCCCGGACCGCTACGTGATCGGATCGACGCCCACCACCGTGGAGCCGTCGCTGTGGGGCGGTTACGCCGAGCACCTCTACCTCCATCCGAACAGCTCGGTGCACAAGCTCTCCAAGGACGTCCCGCTCGACGTCGCCGCCGTCTACAACGCGCTGGCGTGCG
>Ga0193742_1000970_pt1 | contig 18078 bp, 18 predicted proteins | sample L2c1metaG_FD_165511 | JGI IMG/M metagenome (GOLD analysis project Ga0193742, IMG submission 165511) | Soil microbial communities from a riparian zone of the East river system, Colorado, United States - L2c1 | ecosystem: Environmental > Terrestrial > Soil > Riparian zone | place: USA: East River... | reverse complement strand
CTCGGTGCGGAAGGGGTAGTACTCGGGCAGGCGGGTGATCTGCTCGTAGAGGGCCGAGCCCCGGTCGTCGTAGAACCAGACCGGCGTCATCCACTTGGGGTGCGCGGTGAGGCCGGCGATGGCGTCCCGCCGGAGGGCCTGGCGGAAGTCGCTCTCGTGGACCCGGACGTCGACGCTCACCCCACCGTCGAGGAGCGCTGTCTTGGCGCTCATCGGTCGACCGCCAGGCGCAAGCCGCAGAACGGCCACCGGGACGACGGGTAGAAGAAGTTGCGGTAGGTGAGTCGGGTGTGGCCGGCGGGAGTGACGCAGGCGCCGCCCCGCAGGGCCTGCTGGTTCACCATGAACTTGCCGTTGTACTCACCGACGGCGCCGGCGGCCGGCTGGAAGCCCGGGTAGGGGCCGTAGCTGCTGGCGGTCCATTGCCACACGGCGCCGGTCCACTGCTCGGGGTCGGCGTCGGTGTCGCCGGGCGCTCGGGGGTGGAGGCCGCGCCCGTCGCCGGTGAGGTCGCCGATGTCGAGGCCCGCGACGGACCGGGCGCGGGCGGGGCTGCGGCTGGTGGCGACCGTCTCCCACTCGGCCTCGGTCGGGAGGCGACAGCCGGCCCAGCGGGCGTAGGCGTCGGCCTCGTACCAGCTGACGTGGCACACCGGCTCGGCGGGGTCGACCGGACGGGTGCCGGTGAGCGTGTGGACCTTCCAGGTGCCGTCGCCGCACTGGCGCCAGTACTCGGGGGCGTCCCAGCCCTGGGTGCGCACGGTGCCCCAACCGTCGGACATCCACAGCTCGGGCCGCTCGTAGCCGTCGTCGGCGACGAAGGCGAGCCACTCGCCGCAGGTCACGAGCGTCGGGCGGATCGCGAACGGGGTGAGCAGCGTGTCGTGCACCGGGGTCTCGTTGTCGAAGGCGAAGGCCCCGTCCTCGCCCTCGCCCTCGTGGCCCATCGCGACGATGCCGCCGGGGTGCTCGATCCACTCGGGCGGCGTGGCGGTCTTGGACGCCGCCGCCGCTGCTGCTGGCTGGGGGCAGGCGGGGCGGTAGGCCGGCTCGGTGGGGTTCGCCCCCAGCACGTGCTTGATGTCCATGAGCAGGAGCTCCTGGTGCTGCTGCTCGTGGTTGAGGCCCAGGGTGACCAGCCGGCCGGCGACGGGGTGCAGGTCACGGCCGAGGAAGCCGACCATCGAGTCGTCGACCTTCTCGCGGTAGGCGGCGATCTCGTCGATGCCGGGACGGGACAGCAGGCCGCGCTCGGGGCGGGCGTGCCGGGGACCGACGGCCTCGTAGTAGGAGTTGAAGAGGTAGGCGTAGGCGGGGTCGACCGGCGTGTAGCCGGGCTGGTGCTCGCCCAGCAGGAACGTCTCGAAGAACCAGGTGGTGTGGGCCCGGTGCCACTTGGTGGGGCTCACGTCGGGCATCGACTGGACGGTCTGGTCCTCGGCCGAGAGCGGCTGCGCCAGCTGCTCGGTCATCGCCCGGACCTCGAGGAAGCGGTCCGTCAGATCCTGGGGCGTCCCGGTGTCCCGGGTGCCCCCGGTCTGTCCGGTCTCTCCGGTCTCCCCGGCCTCGGCAACGGATGCGGTCATGATCCCCCCGCTTGGTGGGTCCGCTCGAATGGCGCCTTGCAACCTACAAAGGCATTCCACCGACACCGCCGCGCCAACCGCACACCCCGAGGTCAGCGGCGTGAGAAAATTCCGTCACATCGGGCGGAGGAGGCCAGGGTCGGACGGACCGACCAGTTCGCAACCCTCTGGTAGCCGAGCACCTCCCATCGGTAACAACGGTTAGCGACTACAAGCCGGTGAAGATGTCGGTGTCGGTTGTGCCCGGTGGGGCGGACCGGCGGATGTACCACTCGGTGCCCAGGGCGGACGAGAAGGCGTCTTCGGGGAGGGCGAGGAGGGGGCCGGTGTCCTGGATCTGGCTGGCGTGGGCTTCCATCGAGGCGCGCTTCCGGGCGAGGTAGGGGCGGACGTCGACGCGGGTGGTGATCTGGTCGCCGGGGGTGCCGAAGACGATGCCGGCGGCCTCGAAGTCGGGCAGGTCGTCGATCGACGCACCCGCCTCGGCCGCCGCCTTCATCATCGTGCGCAGGTGGTCGCGGTCCCAGGTCAGCTCCAGCACCTGCGGCGTCCCCGCCAGCTCGGCCGCCCGCACGCCCACCCGGTGGACCTGGATGTGGTCCGGGTGGCCGTAGTGGCCGTTGACGTCGTACACGGTGAGGACGTCGGCCGCCTCCTCCCGCACGATGGCGGCCAACCGGGCAGCCGCCTCCTCGCCGTCGGCCCGCCAGAAGCAGCGCGGATCGTCGTTCTCGGGAGTGCCCATCATCCCGGAGTCCCGGTAGCCCAGCCACTCCACCCGGGCCACCCCCAGCACCGCCGCCGACCGCTGCGCCTCCACCATCCGCCGCTCCACCAGCGTCTCCCCCGGGTCGAGGAAGCCGTCGGCGACCTCGCCGACCTCCCCACGGGTGGCGTACACGACGACGGTCCGGTGCCCGTCGGCCGCGGCCTTGGCCAGCGTGCCCGACTGGGCCATGCACTCGTCGTCGGGATGGGCGTGGAAGGCGACCAGCGTGGACATACCGGCCCGACGCTAACGGCCGTCGCGGAGGTCGAACCGGTAGAGGTTCGTCTCCCGCGGGGTGAAGCCCAGGCGCTGGTAGAGCCGGTTGGCGGCGTCCCGGGAGGGGCGGGACGTCAGGTCGACGGTGACGCAGCCCCGCTCGGCGGCCCGGTCGAGCATCGCCTGCGTCAGAGCCTCGCCGATGCCCTGGCGGGTGGCGGACTCGTCGACCACCACGTCCTCGATCCACGCCCGCTGCCCTGTGGGGATGCGGAACACCGCCAGCGTCGACATGCCGACGATGGTCCCGTCGTCGGCCAGGGCGATGAACAGGTCGGTCGCCGGCGAGGACACGACGTCGCCCAGCTCCTCGACGGTCGGCGGCGGGTTCGACTTCGACAGCTGCGGCACCAGCTTGTCGACCGCATCGACGATCGCAGGCGTGAGCGTGGTGGCGATCTCGACCTTCATGGGTCCGCAACCTAGTGGCACGGCACGACGGCGCCCGCCCGCCCGGGATGAGGGCCCCGGCGGACCGCGTAGCATGAACGGGTGCGTCACATCCGGTGGGAAGAGCACCCGCCGCTGCGCGATCCGGTCTTCGTCGCAGCCTTCGCCGGCTGGAACGATGCGGGCGACGCGGCCACCGGGGCGGTCCGCTACCTGGTGGACCGCTACGAGGGCAACGAGTTCGCCCACGTCGACCCGGAGGAGTTCTTCGACTTCACCGCGGCCCGTCCCCACGTGCGGCTCGACGACGACGGCGCGCGCGAGCTGACCTGGCCGTCGACGGAGTTCCACGCCCTCACGCTGCCCAGCGGCCGTGACGCGGTGATGGTGGTCGGCACCGAGCCCCACCTGCGCTGGCGCACCTTCGGCGACCAGGTCGTGGAGATGGCGCAGAGCGTTGGCTGCAGCCTCTTCGTCACCCTCGGGGCGATGGTGGCCGAGGTGCCGCACAGCCGCCCCGTGCGCATCGTCGGCAACATCACCGAGACCCAGCTCAGCACCCGCCTCGACCTGCCCACCTCCACCTACGAGGGGCCCACCGGCATCGTCGGCGTGGTCACGCAGGCGTGCCTGAAGGCCGGGCTGCCGACGGCGTCGCTGTGGGCGGCGGTGCCCACCTACGTGCCGGCGGCGCCGTCACCGAAGGCCGCGCTCGCCCTGGTCGAGCACACCGCGCAGGTGCTCGACACCTGGTTCCCCACCACCGAGCTGGAGATCGCCGCTGCGTCGTACGAGCGGCAGGTCAGTGAGCTGGTGGCGGAGGACGAGGAGACCGCCGACTACGTCCGCAACCTCGAGGACAGCCACGACCGCGACCTCGACCAACCCGGCCGGTCGCTGGTCGAGGAGGTCGAGCGCTTCCTCCGCGACCGACCGGACTGAGGCGGGGCAGGCCCATGGAGGAGCGGGTGGCGGCGGTGATCCCCGCCTGGAACGAGGCGGCGACCGTGGTTCCTCGACGCCGACCTGGTGGGCCTGCGCCCCGGTCACGTCGACACGCTGGTCGGCCTGGTGCGCAGCGGCGAGGCCGACATGGCGTGCGGCCTGTTCGACCGGGGCCCCGTCGCCAACCCGATCTTCCTGGAGGGCCTGCCGGTGCTCACCGGCCAGCGGGCGCTGCGGCGGGAGCTGTTCGAGCAGCTGGAGGTCGACGACGTGCGCGGCTACCGGGTGGAGGCGGCGCTCAACAGCCTCGTCGCCCGCGACGAGCTGGTGCGGGTCGACCGGGTGCTGCCCGGCCTGTGGCACCGCACCAAGGAGGAGAAGCTGTCGAGCCCGGTCGTCGGCCTGCTCACCAAGGTGGCGATGCTGCTGAGCGCCTGCTGGAGCTACGTCCCCTTCTCCGCGCTCAGTTGGACCAGGGGCGCTCGCGTGGCTCGTCGTACAGCACACTGACGGCCTCGCCGCGGATCGCCCGGAACGCCTGCGCGCCCCACTGGTCGATGCCGGCGAGCGGCTGGGGCAGCTTGTCCTCGCCGAACCAGCCCACGTCGGACGTCTCCAGCGGGTGGGCCTGCAGCGACCCGCCCACCGCCTTGCACAGGAACACCAGGCTGTAGAGCGGCACGCTGGTGAAGCCGAGGCGCAGGCCGTCGAGCAGGGCGATCAGCCGCACCGGCTCGCACAGGATGCCCGTCTCCTCCCGCACCTCCTTCACCGCGATCTCGCTGGCGGAGTAGCCGACGTCGGCCCAACCGGTCGGGTACAGCCAGACGCCCGAGTCGGCCCGCTGCACCAGCAGGATCTCACCCTCGTCGTTGGAGACGACCGCGCCCACCGCGACCTTGGGGGTGATGTAGCCGGCCACGCCCTGGCCGACGCCCTTCATCCACTCGTCGACGAAGTCCTCGGCGTCGAACTCCTCGTCGGCCTGCGCCGCGGCCCGGATGTCGCCGGCGACGGCCAGCACCTCCTCGAACCGCTCCCGCTCGTAGAGGCTCTCGGTGAACCCCAGGCCGGTGCGGGCGATGCCCGACAACGCCTCGGCCCAGCGGATCAGGTCCTGTCGGGTCGGGGGCAACCGGTCGCTCACGGGACGGACGTTATCCGAGCTCTATGACAGTCAAGGCGCCGGAGCAGCCGGTCAGGGCTCCAGCAACGAGTGGAGGACGGCCCGCTCGATCTCGGCCAGCGTCGTCGGCTCGGTGAGCTTCCCGCCCCAGGCATCGCGCAGGTAGAAGCTGTCGACCACGAGGGGGCCGAGCGTCTGCACCTTGGCCGACACGATGTCGAGGTCGAGGTCGGCGAACGCCCGGGTGATGCGGTACAGGACGCCGACGCCGTCGGGGGCGTGCACCTCCACGACGGTGGCCTCGGCCGAGGCGTCGACGTCGAAGCACACCTCGGTCTCCACCTCGGTGGCCGCCAGCGCCCGAGCCCGGCCGTAGCGACGGGTCCGCTCGGCGACCCGGGCCCGCAGCGCCAGGCGCCCCTCCAGCGCCCGCTCCAGGTCGGCCACCACCGCCTGCCACGAGATCACGGGCCCCAGGCTCGACTCCACCCGGAACACCTCCAGCGCCGTCGGGCCGTCGGTGGCGACGGCGGCGTCGAGGACGTCGAGACCGTGGAGGGCCAGCACCCCGGCGACCCGGTTGAACAGGCCGTGACGGTCGCGGCACACCAGCGTCAGCACCGGGCCGTCGCAGTGGATGACCTGCTCGCCGGCGGCCAACTGCGCCCGCTGCTCGGCGGTCGGGAACGGGTCGGCCAGCTCGTGGGGCTCGCCGCCCCGCAGCACGTGGTCGGTGCGGGTGACGAGGCGGCCCACCAGCTCGGCCTTCCAGGCGCTCCACGCCGCCGGGCCGGTGGCGAGCGAGTCGGCCTCGGTGAGGGCGCCCAGCAGCTCCAGCACCTCGGGCGTGGCGACCGCGGCGGCCACGGCGTCGATGGTGGCGGGGTCGTCGAGGTCGCGCCGGGTGGCGACGTCGGGCAGCAGCAGGTGGTGACGGCACAGCGCCACCAGCACGTCGACGTCGGCGGGCGGGAGCCCCAGCCGCGGCCCGATCTGCGTGCCGATGAGGGCCACGCCGTTGTCGGTGTGGTCGCCCGGCTGGCCCTTGCCGATGTCGTGCAGCAGGGCTCCCAGCACCAGCAGGTCGGGGCGGCCCACCCGACCGAGCAGCCCGGCGGACTGGGCGGTCGCCTCCCAGAGGTGCCGGTCGACGGTGTAGAGGTGGTAGGCGTTGCGCTGCGGCTTCGCCCGCACCAGCGACCACTCCGGCAGGTAGCGCTCCCAGATCCCCAGCTGGTCGAGCGCCTCGTAGAGGCCGATGCCGCCGGGCCCGGCCGACAGCAGCTCCACGAAGGCGTCCCGGACGGCGTCGGGCCAGGGCTCGGGCAGCGGCGGGTCGGGCACCACGTCGGCCAGGCGCTCCAGCGACGACCGGTGGACGCGGGTGTCGTGCGTGGCCGCGGCCGAGGCGGCCCGGAGGGGCAGCGTCGGGTCGCCGGCGACGTCGGCGGCCGCGGTGACGTGCACCTCGCCGTCGCGCAGCACCAGGTCGGGCCCGATCGCCCGCTCGCGACGCAGCCGACCCAGGGGGCCCGTGAGCGAGCTCTCGATCCGGGACCAGGCGTCGTCGCTGGTCCAGGTGATGGTGCGGGCCGCGGCCGAGACGTCGCGGACGAAGTCGTCGGCGTCGTCGTAGCCGAGCGCGGCGGCGACGGCGTCCTGCTCCTGCAGCAGCAGCCGGTCGCCCGGCCGCCCGGTGCGCCGGTGCAGCTCCACCCGCACGGCGAGCAGCGTGTCGTAGGCGGCGTGGAGGCGGTCGGGGTCGCCCTCCCACATGATCTGCCGGGCGGCCTGGGCCCAGTGCAGCGTGTGGACGTCGCGCAGGCCGCCCCGCCCGTCCTTGAGGTCGGGCTCCAGCAGGAAGGCGACCTCGCCGGCCCGCCGGTGCCGGTCGCGCACCCGCTGCGCCATCGTGGCCAGGTTGCGGCGGGCCCGCTTCTGCCAGAGTCGTCCAGACCGGACCGAGAGGTCGTCGGTGACCTCGGCGTCGCCGCCGATCAGCCGGCTGTCGAGCAGCGCCGTGGCGGTGTCGAGGTCGTCGGCGGCGAGGGCCAGGGCCTCCTCGGTCGTGCGCACGGCGTGGCCGAGCTTCAGGCCGGCGTCCCAGATCGGGTACCAGAGGCGGTCGGCCAGGTCCCGGACGTCGGATCCCCGCCGGTGCAGCAGCACCAGGTCGATGTCGGACTGGAGCGACAGCTCCTGCCGCCCGTACCCGCCCACGGCGACCAGCGCTATGCCTTCGGCGCCGCCGTGACCGTCCTCGACCGCCGCGGCGAACAACCCGGCCAGCCAGGCGTCGACGTCGTCGGTCCAGGCGCGGCACAGCGCCCGACCGACCAGCCCGTCGTCCGCCGCGCGCTGTGCCCGGCGCGCCTTGATGTCGCTAGAGGGCGTCGCCATCCACCTCACCGGTGCGGATGCGCACGATGCCTTCGACGGCGGTCACCCAGATCTTCCCGTCGCCGATCTTGCCGGTGCGCGCCGCCCGGGTGACGGCGTCGGCGAGCTCCTCGACACGGGCGTCGTCCACCAGCACCTCGACCTTCACCTTGGGCACGAAGTCGACCGTGTACTCCGCACCCCGGTACACCTCGGTGTGACCGGACTGGCGGCCGAAGCCCTGCACCTCCGTCACGGTCATGCCGGCGACGCCTGCCTCCTTCAACGCACTCTTCACGTCGTCCAGCTTGAACGGCTTGACGATGGCGGTGATCAGCTTCATGTGAAGGAGGATGCCAGAAATGCAGGCGTGGCAAGCACGGCGGTGCCCAGGTCAGCGGCGGCGGGAGAGGTGGATGTAGGCCTTGGCGGCGCCCCAGGCCAGGCCCGGCTCGTGGAGGGTGGGGTCGACGTCGGCGAACGCAGCGGGCGACAGGTCGTAGACGTCGGCCGGGAAGCTGCGGACGACGAACTCGTCGCGGTGCACCGGCCGGGCGCCGGCGGCCCGCAGCACCTCGGTCGGGTAGCGCACCAGCGAGCGGAGGATCGAGAGGGGGCTGCCGGCCTGCTCGTCGATGTCGGTCGCCAGCAACGCCCGCAGCCGCTCCGCGCCCTCGGCCCGGGCCGCCTCGGCCGCCGTGCGCAGGGCCGACTCGTCGACCTCGAGGCCCTGGGCGGCGGCCACGGACCTCACGCTGCGCTCCACCCAGCCGGCGAGCGCGGCGTCGACGGCGTCGGCCAGCTCGGTGGCGTAGGCCGCGTAGCGGGTGAGCGAGTCGTCCGGGTCGGGGGTCATGGGGTAGACCGAGCGGCGTGAGGATCCGGGCGCTGTCGGTGTTCGAGGGTGTCGTCTACCACTGCGTGTGCATCGACCGCACGCACCCCTGCCGCCCGACGCTCGAGGTCGACGCCCTGCTCCGCCCGGGCGACGCCGACGCCGAGGCCGGTCCCCTGCTCCTGACCGTCAGCGAGTTCGCCGCCATGGTCGACGACCCGCTCCAGGCGCGGCGCTGCTTCGACGAGCTGAAGGCGAAGGGTCGGATCGTCGAGCGCCTGGGCGTCCTCCACGTCAGCTTCCCGACGTGGGCGCCGAGCCCGAGCGAATAGCCGACCCCGGCCCCGACAGAGCGCCGTTGAGGTTGCCGGAGCGCAGGCCCTCCAGGTCGAGCGTCACGTAGCGGTAGCCGGCCGCCTGCACCGCGGCGACCACCCGCTCGGCCAGGGCCACCACGTCGCCCAGCCGCGCCACCGGCACCTCGATGCGGGCCAGCTCGCCGTAGTGCCGCACCCGCAGCTCGTCGAACCCCAGGTGACGCAGCCCGGCCTCGGCGGCTTCGACCTCCGCCAGCCGCCGCAGCGTCACCGGCGTGCCGTACGGCAGCCGCGACGCCAGGCACGCGGCCGCCGGCTTGTCCCACGTGCGGAGGCCGAGGCGCTGCGACCACTCGCGCACGTCGGCCTTGGTGAAACCGGCGTCGACCAGCGGGAACACCGCGCCCCGCTCGGCCGCGGCCCGCTGGCCCGGACGGTGATCGCCCAGGTCGTCGACGTTGACGCCCAGCACCACCGTGGCGCCCTCCTCGGCGGCGACGGGCGCCACGGCCCGCAGCAGGGCCTCCTTGCACCAGTAGCAGCGGTCGCCGTCGTTGCGGGCGTAGGCCGCCTGCTCCATCTCGTCGGTGACCACCTCGACCCAGCGCAGGCCCCACTCGTCGGCCAGGCGGGCGCACTCGGCCCGCTCGGCGGCGGGCAGCGACGGCGACACGGCGGTGACCGCCAGCGCCCGGTCGCGGCCCAGCACGTCGTTGGCCGCCCACGCCACCAGCGCCGAATCGGCACCCCCCGAGAACGCCACCACCACCCGGTCGAGCCGGCGGAGGCCGTCGCGGAGGCCCGAGATCGATGCCCTGGCTGTGCTCATTCGCCCTCCGTCGTCCTGTCAGTTTCGTCGAGAGCCGCCGCAAGGAAGTGGTCAGCCTGACCGGTCTACCCAGTCATTCGTTAGCAAACTGCAACGTCAGCTCGCCAACGCTCGTAGACCGGGGTGCCCGCGACACCTATGCTCCCAGCGTTTCCGTTCCGACAGCGTCCCAGATGGGACAGGGGGACACAGATGCGACAGCACACCTATTGGTTCAGGCTCCTCGCCTGCCTGCTCGGGCTCACGCTGTTCGCCGCGGCTTGCGGTGACGACGATGACGACGAGACCGGCGGCGGGGGTGGCGGCACCGAGGAGGAGACGCCGGACGAACCCGATCCGATCGCCGCGCTGCAGGAGGTCGGCGATGCCGACCCGAGTTGCGAGGCGAGCGCGAGCGACGGGGAGTTCAAGATCGGCGGCCTGCTGGCAGAGACCGGCGACCTCGGCGACATCCTCGGCGCTCCCCAGGCGGCCGGCGCCGCACTGGCCGTGGCCGACATCAACGAGGCCGGCGGCGTGCTCGGCGCTCCGCTGAGCTACGACCCGAAGGACTCCGGCGACGGCGACCCCGACCTGGCCACTCCTGCCGTGCAGGAGCACCTGGCCGCCGGAGTCGACGCCGTCCTCGGCGCCTCGGCCTCGCAGATCTCGTCGAACCAGATCGAGGCGATCATCGGCGAGTGCACGATCATGTTCTCGCCGTCGAACACCGGTCCGCTCTTCACCACGTACGAGGACGACGACCTCTACTTCCGCACCGCGGCGGCCGACATCCTGCAAGGCCGGGTCGTTGCCCAGCTGGCGCTGGACGAGGGCTCCGAGAACGCGGTGATCATGGCCCGTCAGGACCCCTACGGCGAGGGCCTGCTCGAGTTCATCAAGGCCGGCTTCGAAGACGCCGGCGGCGAGGTCGTCGACGAGATCGTGTACGACCCCGAAGGCACCGAGTTCGACTCGGAGATCGAGCAGGTCGTGGAGGCCGACCCGGACGCACTGTTCCTCGTCGGCTTCAACGAGTCCAGCACGATCATCTCGGGCCTGACCGAGAGCGGCTTCACCCCCTCGAACAAGAAGATCTACTTCGTCGAGGGCAACATGGGGAACGCCGTCGGTGAGGCCTTCACCGAGCCGGGCGCACTGGTCGGCATCAAGGGCACCATCCCCGGTGCCGGTGTGTCCGACGAGTTCCGCACCCGCCTGCTGGAGCAGGACCCGGCGCTGGGCACCTTCACGTACGGTCCCGAGACCTACGACGCGCTGGTGATCCTGGCCCTGGCGGCCACCGCTGCCGGGACCGACGAGGCGCCTGCCGTGGCCCGGGAGATCAACGCCGTGACCCGTGAGGGCGAGGAGTGCACCGACTACCCGTCGTGCCTCGCGCTGCTCGACGCGGACCCCGACGCCGACATCGACTACACCGGCCAGTCGGGCCCGGTCGACTTCGCCCTCCCGGGCGAGCCGACCGCCGCCAACTACGGCATCTACACCTGGGCCGAGGACAACACGATCAACACCGAAGCCGAGGAGTTCAAGGACGTGTCGCTGTAACCAGCGACCCGTGAGCGCAACGGGGCCGGCTCCTCCGGGGGCCGGCCCCCGGCGCGTCCGGGGACCCCTGCCCGCTCGTCGACCGGTCGGCTAGTCGACGTTGGCGAGCGAGCCGAGGTAGAGCTCGATCACCTTGGGGTCGCGCAGCAGCGCGTCGCCCGAGTTGGTGTAGGCGTTGCGGCCCTGGTCGAGCACGTAGCCCCGGTGGCAGATCTGCAGGCAGCGCTGGGCGTTCTGCTCGACCATCACGATCGACACGCCCGACTCGTTGATCCGCCGGCAGTTGATGAACACCTCGTCCTGGTAGGCGGGCGACAGGCCGGCCGACGGCTCGTCGAGCAGCAGGACGTGGGGGTCGAGCATCAGCGCCCGGGCCATCGACAGCATCTGGCGCTCACCGCCCGAGAGCGACCCGGCCCGCTGCCGGCGGCGATCGCCGAGGCGGGGGAACATCTCGGTGACCACGTCGTAGCGCCGGGCGAAGATCTTGCGGTTCACGTAGGCGCCCATCTCGAGGTTCTCCTCGACGGTGAGGCGCGGGAACACGTTGTCGGTCTGCGGCACGTAGCCGATGCCCCGGGCCACCAGGTCGTGGGCCTTGAGGTTGGTCACGTCGTCGCCGTCGAACACCACCGTGCCGCTGCGGATCGGCAGCAGCCCGAACAGGGCCTTGACCAGCGTCGACTTGCCGGCGCCGTTGGGGCCGATGACCGCCACCAGCTCGCCCCGGAACAGTTCGAGGTCGGTGCCGTCGAGGATGTTGACCCCGGGGACGTAGCCGGCCACCACGTTGCGGGCGGCGAGCAGCGGTTCGCCGCTCCGGTCGACAGCGGTGGTCACGAGCCCTGTCCCTCCTCGTCGGCGGCTTCGCCTTCGTCGGCCGCTTCAGCGGCGCCCTCGCCTTCGCCTTCGGCGGCGGTGATCGCGGCGTCGGCCTCGGCGAGCTGGCGGTCCTGCTCGGCCCGGTCGAGCGGCGTGCCGTGGTGGGCGCCGAGGTAGGCGTCGATCACCGCGGGGTTGGTGACGATCGAGCTGTGACGGCCCTCGGCGATCAGCTCGCCCTCGCTCATCACCACCACCCAGTCGCTGATCGTCCGCACGATGTCCATGTCGTGCTCCACGAACAGCACGGTCAGGCCCTCGTCGCGCAGCGTCCGGACGTGGCTGACGATCGTCTCGGCCAGCGCCGGGTTCACCCCCGCCATGGGCTCGTCGAGCAGCAGGAAGCTGGGCTCCGACATCAGGGCACGCGCCATCTCCAACAGCTTGCGCTGCCCTCCCGACAACTCCCCGGCGAAGTCGTTGCGCACACGTGTCAGGTTGAAGCGCTCCAGCAGGCGGTCGGCCTGCTTCTCGATCCGCCGCTCCTGGTCGCCCCAGAGCGGCTGGAGGAACGCCGGCAGGAAGTGCTCGCCCAGCTGGCCGGTGGCGCCGAGCTTCATGTTGTCGATCACCCGCATGCGGGCCAGCGCCTTGGTGAGCTGGAAGGTGCGGACGATGCCCAGCCGCGCCGCCCGGTGGGCCGAGCGTCCCTGCAGCGGCGTGCCGTCGAACGACCAGGCGCCGGCCTGGGCCTTGTCGAACCCGGTGATCAGGTTGAAGAACGTGGTCTTGCCGGCGCCGTTGGGCCCGATGAGCGCCGTGATCGAGCCGCGCTGCACCTGCAGGCGCTGGACGTGGACGGCGGTGAGCCCGCCGAAGCGCCGGACCACGTCGTGCGCCACCAGGATGGGGTCGGGCTTGTCGACGCCCGGGGTCTCCTCGAGGCCGGCGAAGAGGTCGACGGGAGCCGTCGCGGTCTCGCTACCTGTGCCCATGCCGGTGTCGTCGCTCATCGGTCCTCCAGCGCGATCTCACGCTTGTCGCCGAAGAGGCCCTGGGGGCGGAACACCACCAGGGCCGCCAGGCCGACGCCCACGAGGATCAGGCGCACCTGGCCGATCTGCGTGGTGTCCATCAGGCTGCTGGGGATGAGCTCCTCGGTGACGGCCCCGCGCAGGATCCCGTTCACGAGCTCGAGCAGGGCCACCATCAGCATCGCTCCGAGCACCGGACCCCAGGTGCGGGCGACACCGCCCAGGATCAGCGCGGCGTAGACGAAGAACGTGGTCTCGGGCCGGTAGTTGCCCGGTGTGGCCGAGCTCTTCTCGATCGCCTGGTACATGCCGGCGAAGGCGCCGATCACGCCGCCGACCACCAGGCTCTGCAGCTTGAAGCCGTAGGCGTTCTTGCCCAGCGAGCGGGCGGCGTCCTCGTCCTCGCGGACGGACTTGAGCACCCGACCCCACGGGCTGCGCATCAGGATCCCCACCCCGAGGGCGAACACCACCACGAGGCCCCAGCCCACCAGCAGCGCCCACAGGCTCCGGGCGCTGTAGTGCCACGGGCCGAAGCCGTAGGAGCCGTCGGCGATGGGGTTGATGTCGTAGAACGCGTCGGAGAAGCCGGAGATGCCGTTGGCGCCACCCGTGGTCTCGCGCCAGTTGGGGTTCTGGATGAGGATGCGGAAGATCTCCCCGGCCGCGATCGTGACGATCGCCAGGTACGAGGCCCGCAGGCGCAGCGTCGGCAGGCCCAGCAGCAGCGCCAGCAGCACGGCGGTGAACACGCTGAAGACGATGCCGGCCCACAGCGAGAAGCCCCACACGTCGACGGCGATGGCGACGCCGTAGGCGCCGGCGCCCATGAACCCGACCTGGCCGAAGTTCAGCAGGCCGGTGTAGCCGAAGTGCACGTTGAGGCCGATGGCCGCCAGGGCGTAGACGATGGCGGTGGTGCCCACCCCGGTGCGGGCCGTGGCGCTGATGATCTCTGCCCAGTCCACGGCTACCCCACCCTCTCCGCGTAGCCGAGGATGCCCTGCGGCCGCACCATCAGCACGACGATCATCACCAGCAGGGCGGCGGCGTTGCGCACCTCGGTGTCGACGAACAGCGCCGACACCTGGATGAGGAGGCCCATCGTCAGGCTGCCGACCAGCGCCCCGTACGACGTGCCGAGGCCGCCGAGGATCACGCCGGCGAAGATCAGCAGCAGCAGCTGGTTGCCGGTCTGCCACTGGATCTTCTGGTCGAGGCCCTGGAAGATGCCACCGAGGGCGGCCAGGCCCCCGCCGGTGATCCACACCCAGGCGATCACCCGCTCGACGTCGACGCCGGACGACTCGGCCAGGTCGGAGTCGTCGGACACCGCCCGCATGGCCTTGCCCATCAGCGTGCGCTGCAGGAACACCGCCACGCCCACCAGCACGACGATCGAGATGCCCATGATCCACAGGTCGCGGGGGACGGGCGAGATCAGGCCGAGGTCGACGTCGTCGGGCTGGTAGTCGAAGTCGCCGAAGCTCCGCCGGGCGCCCTGGAACTGGTAGAGGAACACGTAGCGCAGCCCCAGCCCGATGCCGAAGCTCACGATCATCATCGCCACCAGGCCGGTGCCCCGGTCGCGCAGCGGCCGCCACACGCCCCGGTTGAAGACGGCTCCGAACAACCCGCCTCCCACCACCGCCATGGGCGCCGCGATCAGCAGGGGGATGTCGAGCGTGCGGTTGAAGAAGAACGCCAGCAGCGCGCCGAACGTGACCATGTCGCCGTGCGCGAAGTTCACCAGGCCGGTGGTGCCGAAGATGAGCGACAGGCCGATGGCGCACATGGCGATCACCAGCCCGAAGCGGATCCCGTTGAAGATGCTGTCGGGGAGCTTCTCGAGCGTCGACTCGCCGCCGACCTCGTCGCCGGTGGCCAGGCGGAACAGCAGCGGCTGGGCCTGGCCGGGCGACAGGTTGAGGTCGAGCGTGGCACGGTCCTCGTCGGCGAGCCCCACGCCGTCGGGCAGCCCGCTGGTGTCGATCTCGGCGGTGTAGTTGCCCGGTGCCGGCAGGTCGAGGCTGAACACGCCCTCGTCGTCGGTGGTGAGGGTCTCGGAGAACGACCCGTCCTCCGACTCGACGGTGATCTCCACGTCGGGCACGGCGACGTCCTCGCCGGCCTCGTCCTCGTAGCGGATGCGGCCGTTGACCTGGGGCGCCTCGTCGGCCGGGGCCTGTTCCGCGGGCGGCTCCTGCGCCCCCGCGGGGGCCGCGGCTGCCGCCAGCCCGGCCAACCCGACCACTCCTACCAGCAGGCAACCGACCCGTCTTGCCAGCGCCCTGCGCCGCCGATCGCGATGGTGTCCGACCACTGATCCCTCCATGACCCGGCGGAGTTTAGGTCCGCGCGCCGTGACGGTTACCAGAACGTCCTGCCGTGCAACGAGGTGTTCATCGAAGTGCTCAGTCGCGGACGCCGACGGCGACCAAGATGTCGGGTAGGGAAGCCACCATCCCGGTGTAGAAGACGCCGAACTCGGCGAACCGCGACGACGCCTCGTCGTAGCGCATCGTGTAGACGACGTCCTTGAGGTCGTCGGGGTGCACGGCGAACAGCGTCACGCCCCACTCGTAGTCGTCGATCCCCGTGGAGCCGGTGATCAGCTGCAGCACCCGACCGGCGAAGGTGCGACCGGTGCTGCCGTGGCCGAACATCAGCTTCTCCCGGTCGCCGTACGACAGCAGGTACCAGTTGTCGACGTCACCGCGGCGCTTCGACATGGGGTAGAAGCAGAAGGCGCTCATCCCGTCGGGCGGCAGCTGCGGGTACAGGCGGGCCTGGCGCCGCTCCTCGGGGATGCCCTGGGCGTACTCCGACACCTCCGTGAGCGACAGGTAGCTGTCGACCACGTCGAGCCCGGCGGCCTGGATGTCGGTCTGGAACTGGCGCAGCCGCCACAGGTCGGGGCCCAGCGCCATCAGGCACACGTCGGCCTTGTGGCCCAGCAGCGCGGCGCTCACGACCTGGTGCTCGGCGCCCTCGACGGAGGCGCGCGGGGCGGTGAGCGTCCGGACGGCGACGAGCACCGCATCCGTATCGGCCAACGGCGTGACCTTGCAGAACAGGTGCAGGACGGCCCAGCCCTCGGCCGGCGAGATCGCTTCGATCATCCTCGGAGAGTAACGCCCCGGGAAATTGCGTTCGGAATGCCGCGCATGTCGGGTTTTCGAACGCAATTTGCCCTGGGCGGGTCAGTACCCGACCGGGCCGCCGGAGTCGAGGGTGCGGCCCTGGGCGGCCAGGCGCTCGATCTCGTTGCGCTGCTCCACCTGCTCCAGCCGCCGCACCAGGCCCCGGGTCAGCTCCGCCATCTGCACGGAGACGATGCGCGCCTCCTCCTCGGCGCGGGCCGCGGCCTCCTCCACGTCGCGCATCCGCCGGTCGAGCGACTCCACCTGGTGGTCGTGCGCGGCCTGCCACGCCACCACCTGCCGGTGCAGCGCCTCGAGCCGCCGACGGACGTCGCCCATCCCGGGGTCAGCCAGCAGCTGCCGGCCGCCGACCACCACCGTCGCCATCACTCCGGCCATCAGCACAGCCGTGATCACCAGCAGCGTCACGGTCGGACACCGCGGTCGTGATCATCCACACGACACCTCCTTGTGTCGCCGCCTCGTCGGGCCCCACCCTTCAGAAGCAGGTCGACATCGTTGCTCCTGCAGCAGCCTCGCGCAAGGGGGTCGCGCCGTGACGCTACGTAGCCGAGGGCCTAGCCGGCATCCTCGGCCGCGGCGGCATCCGCCTGCAGGCCGGCGAACTCGTTGAGCTGCAGGCGCACGCGGCCGGGCAGCTCGCCCTCGAAGTCGCGCAGGTGCTCCTGCAGCGGCAGCGCCTCGTCCGGTCGCACCGCGAAGAACAGCAGCTGGTTCGACACCCCGGTGACCGGTTCGCCGTCGAGCTCGAACGCCCCCGCCAGCACCCAGTCGGGCGGCACGCTGCTCAGCCCGTCCGTGCCGTAGACCACCGCCACCTCGAACCCGCGCTCCTCGGCGAGCGTCGCCAGGTACCCCGGCAGCGCCGGCCCCTCGGGTCGGTCGCGCAGCACCTCGTAGTCGGCGAGCCCGCCCAGGTCGGTGAGGGGGCCTTCGTGCAGCAGGCTGATGTAGCCGAGCTGGTCGGTCGCGACCGCCTGTCCGTCGTAGTAGCGGTCCAGGAAGAGCCCGGCCTGGTACTGGGCCCGGTACATGTCGTCGGCGGCCAGGGGCGCCTTCGCCAGCAGGCTGACCTTCACCACCCCGAAGGCGCAGGCCAGCAGCAGCAGGGCCGCCAACCCCCGGCGCCGGGCCTCGGCGGGCAGCTCGGCGAGGACGCCCAGCGCGACGTACAGGCCGATGGCGATGAGGTAGGCCTGGTAGCGCTCGTACCAGCCCATGTCGGCGAAGGTGGCGTGCAGCGCGGTGGCGACGACGAGCGCCACGGCACCGACGCGGCGGGTCGCCGGTCGGCCCCACGTCACCAGGAGGTAGGCCACGGCGACGACGACGAGCCCCGTCAGCACGGGGTCGCGGGTGAACCGCATGGCGACGTCGACGACGCTGGCCCCGTCGGCCTGGCCGTTGGTGCTGCCGACGCCCTGGCCCTTGTCGAGCACCGAGTTGGGCAGCACGCCCCCGCCCAGGGCGACGTTCACCGCGGCGAAGGCGACGAGCGTGGCCCCGACCGACCCGACCACCACCGCCGCCTGCCGGATCGCCCGCCGGATCACCCACCGAGTCGGCCCGGCGTCGAGGAGGAGGCCCACCGCCAGCCCGAAGGCCACGAAGGCGGTCTCGAAACGGGTCAGGGTCGCCACTGCCAGCAGGCCCCCCACCAGCCACGGCCGCCAGGGCCCCGGCTCCTGGACGAGGGCGACGACGGCCAGCACGAGGGCGATGTGCAGGGTGTGCTCCATGCCCACCACGGCCAGGCCCGGGAGGAACAGCACCACCACGACCAGCACGGCCACCCCGACCACGTCGACCCGCCGGGCGCCGGGGTTCAGCACCGACTGGTGGCGGCCCAGCAGGACCAGCACGGCGAGGCCGGCCAGCACGTTGAGCACCAGCGGCGCCCACATGTCGACGTCGGGCGGCGTGAGCGCCGTCGCCGCCGCCACCAGCAGCGTCCACACCGGCGACGAGGAGGCCGACTGGAACGACCCCTCCTGCACGCCCCAGGTGCCGTGGTGGACGAGGGTGTCGGCGATGCTCAGGTGGATCGCCGGGTCGTCG
>Ga0193742_1000969_pt1 | contig 18105 bp, 21 predicted proteins | sample L2c1metaG_FD_165511 | JGI IMG/M metagenome (GOLD analysis project Ga0193742, IMG submission 165511) | Soil microbial communities from a riparian zone of the East river system, Colorado, United States - L2c1 | ecosystem: Environmental > Terrestrial > Soil > Riparian zone | place: USA: East River... | reverse complement strand
ATTGAAAGCGATTCGTATAAACTGTCGATAGATGTCTGGACGAGACATTACTTCTTTGTCTATATCTGCCCAAGGCAGATCAATGTAGGTGGGTGTGTTGGGTTTCATGATCATGAAGGCGCCTTTCTGAGATCCACGGGTCGTGGCAATGCCTTGGGTTTCTGTGGAAGAAACTTGAAGAGGACGACCAGGAAAGCAGACCACCCCGCAAAGGACCAACAGTAGCCAGAAACAAATGTGCTTTTCGACGAAATTTTCCATATTAGAAAAGACAAAGACCCGAGTATATTTGGTGGTGAGGTCATATCCAGCGTCGTTGGTTTTGGAATAAGCACTTCCGCAGATGAACTATCGCAGGCCCTTTTGTTATTCGGATAATCTCCAAATCGACTTGCTCGTCACAACTAGTTTATCTGGTCTAATTTGTATAAGAAATCGAAATCAGCATCAACAGGGGGGCATACCGGGCAAGATAGCATTTAATAATTCAGAACCTTCGCCATCGCCTTGCACTCTTTGCACTCTTCAACATAGTCCTCCTGTTGTATATTTTAAGTCGATCAGTTCCCCATTAGTCTCCCGTAGCCAGACTGACAACTTTTATCACCCGGTCCCCCGTCAAGTATCTCAGGAAGTTACATATTGCGATCATCGGCGACGAGTTTATATCCGAGTCTAGGTCTGGCGTACCTTATCCTCCTAGTGCTGTAGTCCTAGGCGATGATGCTTTCAATGACTCTATCAAAAGCTTCTGGTTTCTCACCTACTCCTATCAATTCCGATTGCATGGCTTCTCTCTTTCTTCATAGACCGTGATGATAGACCTTGGCAGGTATTCTTTCATAACGCTGGGGTATGTTTCGCTTTGTCTATCCTTAACTCGGCGCTTTCCTGTACTATACTAGTCTGTTTTTGTTTTGTACAGGTACTATAAAATAACATCCAGCTGTTCCTTGCCATTTCGTACAGACTTTCCAAGAATTCTCAGAGGCCCCAAACGTCGTCTTCTTCTGTCCGAAACCTGTATAAAGTAATCTCAAAGAGGTCCAACGAACTTCGAAGACGTAGGTAACCCCATTTCGAAACCAAAAGGGCAGGCCGCCACATCTGGCACAGATGAATGTGGCCTATTTATGGGATAGTCTGTGGATCAATCCGCTCAGCGCACATCGTTGACATTGGCTGTTGATTTATGTAAGAGATTATTATATGAGACCGAAATGAACAGACGCAAATTGGCCAAGATAACATTATTTTCAAGCTGTAGCCATCGCCTTGCACATTGGATTCCTCAACACATGTTGGATCTTCCTTTATCTATTTCAGGTTCATCAAGTCCCTATCAAATATTCCAGGAAATTATATATATCGATTTTTTCGATCATCGGCGACTAACGGTTTATATCTGCGTTAAGTGCACATTCCGTCATCTGTCTACACCCCTTCTCTTCTCCGACCACCACCCATGGATCACGAAGCAGGCTTGAAAGCAGAAAAAGATAATAACCAGTCAGATACTCAAGTGTTTGTCACGCAGACTAATCCGAGGTAAATCCCTTCCGAGTCTGCTGTTCTTCACTGCCATAAGCGACCATGAACACGCGCTAGATTTCACCTCGATGCCCACGAACTCGACCGCGTCCAAAGACGCCTGAAGCAACGTCATATACAGATGTATGTGTTCCATAGATTGTATTCCTTTTTGTAAGAGGCTCATAGAATCACCAGGATTGCTGTTAGGAACATCATTTCTATCATTTCTCACAAGTCTAAATCATTGTTCGAAGATTGCCGGAACCATTGGAACAGGATTGTTCTTGGGTTCTGGTCATGCTCTGCAAGGTGCAGGACCACTAGGGGCCTTGATCGCTTATGGTCTAGTGGGGACCGTTGCTTATTCGTTCGTACATTCGCTTCGTTATTCGGCTTCATGTTCAAGCTAACTAGCGTTTTACATACAGCTCTCTTTGTGCGGTTGGTGAAATGACTACATGGGCTCCGATATCAGGAACGTTTTTTCACTTTGGTACGTCAATTTTGCCATCACGGCACAATTCTACAGAGACGACTTCTAATATTTATCGACTCTACGTGAAGCTGCTAGATGGGTCGATCCCGCTCTAGGTTTTGCTGTTGGATGGGTATGTTCCCGGGTGTCGCTCTATTAACACCATCCCTCTAAAATTGGAAGCGCTCAGAATTATTTTTATACCATGGCGTGCGTCCGAACGGGGTTGGTTACGCTCTGAGCTAAGATATCGGACTATATAGCATATCGACACCTGTCGAAATCACTGCTGCTGTTATTCTTCTGTCTTTCTGGGACAGCAACGTAAGGCAATACCTCTTTCCCAATTCAATTCATCGAATGCTGATTAAAATAGACCTCTCACGTGCCAATATACACTGCTGTAAGTCTGAACAACAATCCACTCGTAATCGAAAATTGAACTTATTCCTCGGCATCAAGGTTGTTTGCGTACTCGTTTGTTTGATAAACACCTGTGGTGTTCGGTAAATTAGACCCATCCTTTTGCCTATCTATGCTCTAACCTTACTTCTATGCAATGGCAGATACTTTGGAGAATGTAAACGTCATTTTGATCCTGAATTGAACAGTGCTAATGACATGATTCTCAGCTGAATTTGCCTTCTCTCTTATCAAATGTGCGTATTAAATAACTGGGTCATAATATCATTCCAACTTGATCGTCGGCTTGCAGTAACTCTTATCATCGGTCTAATCATTGCTGGCCTTGTTATCGACTTAGGAGGAGGCCCTAACCATGACCGCATTGGCTTCAGGGTAAATGCATCTTCATTTTACAGGTTCGACAATGACTAACAAACCTAACAGTACTGGAAAAATCCCGGTGCCGTTGCTGGTGCTGGTTTGGTGCATTCAAATATAAACCTAGATCGTTTCCTCGGAATTTTAGGCGTCATTGTTCAAGCTGCCTTCTCGCTCCAAGGCATGGAGTTGGTCGTCATGTAAGTTGGGACAGATTGTGTCATCTGTCCCTCTATAGTTCTGATGATTGAACAATCAGTGCTGCATCTGAAACCGAAAGTCCTCGTCGCAACATCACCAAGGCTGTTAATCGGGTTTTCTATCGTATTTTAATATTTTATGTACGCCATTCACTTGATCAAACATCAGTTGATGATGTACTATTTATAGATTCTTGGTGTTTTGATCATAGGACTGTTGGTCGCATCCAATGATCCCAACTTGCTCAATTGTAAGAATTTTTTTCAATTCAAAAGGATAAGTTAATTCATAAAAATAGCGACTGGTACTGCTGCACAATCACCCTTTGTGATTGCAATGAATCGTGCCGGTGTCAAAGGTACCTTACAATTCGCCCAATTCCTGATTTTAGTGGTTGACACCGCAAACACAGTTCTTCCTCATATTATCAATGGAGCTGTTTTCACCAGTGCATTCTCATCCGGAAACAGTGCTCTGTTCTGCTCGTCCAGGGTTCTTTATGGACTTGCACTTCGAGGACAAGCACCAAAATTCTTGACCTATTGTACCAAGAATGGTCTTCCTCTATATGCCGTTCTCATCTCCGTAAGTGGATGTTGGATGTCATAAAGGGATAACGAATTAAAATTTCATCTCCCTTCTTATTAACTAGAGCGCTTTCTGCTGGTTGGCCTTCATGAACGTGTCAAATGGTAGTGCAACGGTTTTCCTGTAAGGTTGTCCTTTTTCTTTTCCTGTTGTTCTATGTTTAACGACTCTCCACATAGCTGGCTTGGTAATCTGTCAACTACCGCAGGTTTCTTCAGCTGGTTTTCGATGAATTTGACGTACATCTTTTTCCGTGAGTCCAAGGCTATGTACGGTTTTTCGGCCTAAATACTTTTCAGACCGAGGAATGAAAGCACAAGGGTTCGATTTGACGAAGAATGCCTATAACAACCGTTTCCAACCTTATATTGCTTACTGGGGCATTTTTTGGACACTTCTCTTCATCTTTATCAATGGCTACGCGGTGTTCTGGCATTTCACTGCTTCAGGGTTCCTCACAGCCTGTATGTATATACATCTTTTCAACGATGGTATCTATCTCCATGGGCCAATTTTTGATACTTATCCTTGTTAGATCTCAACATCCCGATATTTGTGCTCTTATACTTTGGCTACAAAATTGTCATGCGTACCAACATCTGGAAACCCTCTGAAATGGACTTTGTCACTGTCAGTCTTGGATGATGGCTTATATCACGAACTCCCGATTGACGATTCCTTTCTTTTTGTATAGGGCATTCCTACGCCAGAAGAAACCGAATTACCAGTGAAACCACCGAAGCACTTCGGGGAGCGCATAGCAAACATCCTTTTCTGAGCAAATATTGCGTCGATAGTTTAATATGTTATTTTAAACATCTTATCTCCCTAATGATTATAACACCATCCTTACGAGTTAGGTACCCTGTACTTTCCGAAACTTGCCCTGCATCCAAACACGATACATCTTAAGCTGCCTTTTCCGATTGACAATGAGGCGTCTATCTACACCTAGCTGTTCAGTGGTGAATATTGGATGTGGAGGACAGTTGGTGAGGGGTGATAACAGATTGGGGTGAACATCTGCTGGAAGTTCAGAGTTTGGACACGAGGGCGGAGGCGAAGTTTCCTCAATGAGGTGGATGTGCTGAGTTTCAGTGCACCCGAGGGTCACAGATGAAGAAGATAACGGTGACATCAATGATGGATCGGGATTATCATTCTCTCGCTGGCTCTCGACTGCCTCCCCGTTAGAAGTATCATTATCATTCTCAATATTTCCGTGGTGCCCGCTATCCGATAGTAGTTGTGTTATGAACGATGTCTGCTGCGCAGTGGAGACTTTTGCGCCAGTGAAAAGCAATGATAGTTCATCTGTGGAAGTAGGATGATTGTTGTTATAAGATCAATGACGATATCCAACCATCAATGAGGTTAAGATATCATCTCACCAAGAGTGAAGAAATACACTCGGGTCTTGTCTCCTCTAATATAGAAATTTTCATCGAGAAGCCTGCCTTCTTTGAATCGCAGTTGAGTTAAATCGTGACGACCGTAATCTCTGAAAACCACAAGTCCACCAGGCTTGAGCATCTAAGGAGGGGAATTTGATCTAGATCTTATTTGCGAAATGAATATGAATTTAGAAACCTTCTGAATATTGTTGATGGCTTGGCCCCATTCATCAGGATGGAGGGCGCTTATAACGAAAACGAGGATGACAATGTCGACCGTCCCCGGACTGATTTCTTCAGGGAGACCATCCAGGGAAGTCACATCCCATACCGATGCATGGATTGATCCAACTTTCGAGGACGTGTATAGAGGGTCGTTCTGCCGAGAATATGAGTAGTTGCCATTTGCATATCTGTGACCTACGACCATACTTGGACTAATTTGACTGCGTGTGGTGAATAGTCATATGCGCGTAGATGCAATTCCGGATTACGGTTGGCAGCAAGCAACGGAAAAACAGAATTTCCAGCACCTTTGGGAGGAAATAAGGCCATATTCGTTCATAAGAAAGGTATAATTCAAGGCTGCATACCACATCCGATCTCTGTAATCGCGAAAGGGCCGGCGTCAGGTTGTGTAGCAGCTACGAGTTCTGGAAATTCATTGTGAAGCCTAAATCATCGGCCTTGAGATGGAACACACCGTTCAGTAAAGTCCATCGTACCATTTACGATTTCGAAAAAAGTTGTTTGCGTTCATCTTGTAAAAATTATCCCTGAAGTTTTTTTTTTCCCTTCAAGACAAGTTGTAACGAAATAGTCAAATGGACACACACACCAATGTTTTGCAGGTTTAGCATTGTATTTTTCTTTTTCCTCCTGAGGCACAGGTTTTAACCGTTGTTTCAATAATGATTCTGTGATTTTATCTAGTTGGTCGTCTGGAGGCGGGACGTGGTCCCAAGCATTCTGACTCCAGACGTTGTCTTCTTCTGTCAGGAATCTGCAGTGTATCGAATCTTGAAGAGCCGCAACTAAGACGTATGTAGCCCTCCCTACCTTGAACCAAAGGCAGGCTTTTCTTCTGCCACATCTTGCACGGATGATGTAGCCTTTTTATTGGATAGTCTTGGAATCGATTCGCTCATCGCAGTGTGATTATTGAGGCAGTTAGGATTGTGCATCAAACAGGGGCAAACTGATAACATTAGCTGTGCTGAAACCATCGCCATCGTCTTGCAGATTGGACTCTTTAACATAGTCCCCATGTTGGATCTTCCTTTGTATATTTCAGGTCAATCAGCTCCCCACCTTTGACAGGAAACATCCCAGCAAGTTCAAACATATCACGAATCAGATCAAGCGGCGACGAGTTAAAAATCATGTCCAGCACACCTTATCTCCATAACGTTGTAGTTCCAGGAGATGATACTCTCAACGACCTCTATCAGATGGTTATGAGAGGTTTCTCTAGTCCTATCACCAGTCCTATCACTCCCGATTCCATGGCTTCTACCCTACCTTCTGATGCAGAGATCGAGGTTTCCCCTCCAGCACAAGAGTCAGATATCCGTATGTTCTTCTTTATCCACGTTGACAGGAGTTGCCCAACTCATGAGATCATATAGTTAGCAAACCAGTGCTATCACACACGTTAGCTCCCTCGTCCTCAGACGAAGGCCAATCTACTGCTTTTCGTCGCAGACGTCTTCCTCCAACTCCACAGCCTCCTGCGCCCCAAAAAGCGTTTATTTCCACACCAGTTCCTCCACCTGCCTCTCAGCGCTCTGCGTCAGAGTCATCGTGAGTGTGACTGGTTACTAATGTCCTCTTGCTACTCATTCGCCCATCTTCAGGCGATCCGCAAACTATCTACAACCACGTTTAGATCGACCTTTGAGTCGAAAAATTTCACGTAGATATCCGCGACCAGGCAACCAGGCAACTTTCGAGACGACCGACGACAGTGGCCCCTCAGGAAGCAGTCAGGCGGAGTGGAGTGAAGGTGATGGAGTTCCACCGTCCCCTTCAACGGAGTATCCTGAACAATTCGGGGGACTTGCTCTTCCCAGTTACTACACAAACGCTGAAATAGACCCAATTGCTTTAAAATCTTTGGGATATGGTCCACCTATCAACAGCGTCCGTGATTACCTTGGACCTCCGCCGACAGAGTCAGTCGATGAGCCGGTGATGGGTGACTCTTCATCCCAGTCCTTGACGGAGTCTGTAAATCTAGCTGATGGAACTTTTATGAGTCAGGAAACCTTTTGCCTATACAAACAAGTAATTACTGACGACCAAATCAGGTGGGGATTTCCCTATGTTACGGCCTCCGTCAAACTCACCTTTCAATGGCGTGTCCTTTCGCCAACGGTTTGATGAGCCTGCAATCCTGGAAACTCTTGGGTGGGGTGCGAAACATGCACAAAGCATTCGGTCGCCTAACTTACATGACGATTCCTTTAATTTTGACCCCAATGACGACGAATGGGGCGCAGGCCCCAGCAACTTGATTCGACGAAATACAAATGTTATTCAACAGATCAAAAACTTTGTGCCAAGACCTCTGGAGCTTCACGAGGAAGAGGCGGACCCCTACCCTAACGACGACGAGAGGCAGTTCATTGACCACTGGTTATTATCAAACCTCGCTGTACAACTGTATGAACGTGTGCCGCGTGGGACACATGTGAAGGGCAGTGTTCCATATCCTCGGGCCTTTACTGGAAAGGACGTGGTGGTGTGTGCGCTTTATATATCTTCTACTTGGCTTCTTTGACCGGTAAAGGCAACAGTCAACGATACATTCCATTATTCAACGAGATTTGGTTTCCGACCATGGTGGTTCGATAACGGATCGACGAGCCGCACTTCTAGTCGCACGAAGTTTGCAGTCGTCATTATTCTTTAGCGAAGTTGAATGGGGTGGGAGAACGCTTCAGGATGGTGTGGAGGATGTCTACATGTTCTTGGATGATCTGGATGGTGGACCTGACGGTGTCATCGAAAGAACAGAGCTTCCGACAGGGGTGGAGACGATTTTGACGAGATGTTACTCAGCAAGCTGTGATGGTCCTGGTTGTTACTCTTATGCTTGTCCTCAAAAGGTGCGGTTAACGATCTGTTGTTCTCTTTCAATACATCTTTTTTACATTTTTATGAACAGGGGATGAGACAGTTACCAAATCTAGCGGAGACACCCACTGATACTACGCAGGAAGAGTGGTCGGCGAGAATATCGCCGCAGGTTCTTGCATCACTTACAGACAGGGAAATCAACCGACAGACGTATGTTGGTACTCATCTGTTTTTAGCTGACACCAACTATCTTTCATAGAATCATCCACAAGCTTATAACTAAAGAAAAACAATACATTGAAGATCTAGACATTGTCGAAAAAGTCTTTATCACACCACTTCAAACGGCTAACCCACCCGTGATGACTCCACTGGTTTTGGAGGAGTTCATTAGAGAAGTGTTTGGGAATATCCTCCAGCTTCGGGAATGCAACCATCAGCTGCTGGAGGTTTTGTATGTTCGACATAGAGAACAAGAGCCAATCGTCCAGAGCATCGGTGATATCTTCCTGGCTGCGGCTACAGACTTCAGGGCCGTGTATCCCATCTATGTTGGACATCATCCGCTAGCAGAAAAAAGAATGAAGGAGGAATTAGAACATAATCCTGAGTTCCGGCTGTTCATTGAGGTGCAATCGGTTCTTTGGTTGTCTTGATGAAGGAACACTGAATGTCATTACTGAATAGAAATGTTCTCGTCAACTATCCGCACGACCTGGCGGTCCTCGTCTGGATTTGAAGCACTATCTCAACCGTCCAGCAGAACATCTACAAAAATATCCTGTCCTACTGGATGCGGTGTATCGTGAAACTGAGAAGTCAAACCCCGATGGCGATTACTTGCGCGAAGCGATAGATGTTATCGAGGACTTGCAGAATGTAGCTCAATTGCAAACTTTCCAGTCCGCTATGGGTAAAGGAAGCACTGGTAAATGGGAATGGCATAATCTGGTTCCTCAAGATAAACAACAGTGGTTTACAAAGGAAGAGAGCAAACGACAATCGTAAGCGTAAAAGCAGTGTTGCTTTGATGTTTTCGTTTGCTGAACCATCGTTTGCTTAGTATCATTTTCGAGTTGATAAAAGGCGAGATGGCGTATGTCAGGGATTTGGAGAATATCGAGACAGTTGGTAACCATTCCGCCTTTCGACAACCCTGCTAAACTACATTCTGTAGATGTATGTTCGACCGCTACGCAACGCAGATCCACCCGTAATCCCTCCTGCCCGACTTGAAAAATTCCTGACCGACGTCTTCCATAATTTCAACGATCTCTATGCACACCATCGGCGTTTGGTTGATCGTTTACATGAGATACAACGCGATGAGCATCCCAGGATACGGAGCATCACACCTGCTGTGTTGGACGCCGCACTCAACTTCAGAGAAGCGTATATGGAGTACATCCCAAATTACCCTATCGCTGAATACAGAATTGGCGAAGAAATGGCAAATAACCCCGCTTTCGAAGCTTTTGTGAATGTAAAGTTGATTCCAACCTTTTTATATACATGCTTTAGTCCTGAAATTTGTTTCTCCAGAATACTATACGACATCCGGATGCTCATCGATTAGATATGAAGAATTTTGTCAATCGACCCATTCCTCGGTTGCTTCGTTATGAACTTCTTCTGAATGAAATTCTGAAAGAAACCCCTTCATATGACGAAGACCGACGTAATATCCCAGACGTCATGGAGTTGATCAAGGCTCTTGTAAGGGAGACTGAACCAGGTGTCAGTTCATCCAAACAAAAAGTCGAACTATGGAGATACAATTCAAACTTAGTTTTCAAGAATGGCGAACATGTCGTGAGTAGTTTCAAACTCTGACTATAGCCAACTTTGTGAAAAACGACTACAGGACATGGACCTGCTCAATGATCAACGGTCCTTAATCCATACCGGCAAACTATGGGATAAGGGTCGTGACGGTTGGGCAGAGCTTTTTGTCATGTTGTTTGACAATTACTGTCAGTTTTTTTCTTCAACTTTCATAAACTCGGTATTGACGTCAAACTCTAGTGGTTTTGACGAAGCCGAAAAAAGACAAAGATATCATGAAGTATCATGTCTACCGAAAGGTTTATCTCAGCATATTCATATATGGTCGTCAGATTGATGTTCTTTTGTAGCCCCTACCCCTCGATCTCCTCACGCCTGTAAACTTCACCACAGAACCTGTGGTTCAAAGAAACAATAGTTTCCTTCGGTCACTCAGAAATAGCGATTGGCAATCAGATACAGCAAATATCACTTCTCGTCCGGAATCCACAGATAGTCGTAATGTGTACCCTTGTAACATACTCTACCATGGACGAAATGGCGGGGCCACTGTCCTCTATGCTGAGACTGCCCCGTTGAGGCTTGAATGGAAACAGAAAATGGAAGAAGCCTTGGGATTGCGGAAGGTCGTCCAGGAATCGAACAAGGTGTTTGAGATTGAGAGCCTCAGTATTGATACCTTCACAGTTTCTTCACCGGTCCCTGGCCCAAATCCCCCTGGATTGGCTGAAGGGGTATTCTTCACTGGCGAGGTCAGTTGCTCCGTACCTTTCAGTAAGATTCCCCGAAGTTTTTTATATGTTGAAGTTCTGATAATTCATGACAGATACACTTGATGGTCGTTGTCTTGTCGCTATTGGTTGCGCTGAGGGGGTTTGGATCGGGTATCGTCATGATTCGCGATGTGAGTTTACGGTATTGTAAATTTCTCACATTGAATTATACGAACCGATTTACAGCGATGTGCCGAGTTCTTAATTTGAAAAAAGTAACTCAATGTGCTGTACTAGATGAATTCGGGCTATTCCTGGTATTAGCAGACAAGGTATTACTACTCTTTCAACCCCAGCGATTTTTAACCCCATTTTACTTTCAAGGTGCTCTACGCTTATCATCTTGAGGCATTGGTTCCCACAACTGGCACTGTACCTGCATCGCAAACACCTCAGAAGATCAATACCAAGGATGTCCAGTTCTTCAACGTCGGCGTACATCATGGCAGGACACTCGTCATCTACATGAAAAAGAGAGGGGTAAATCCTCCTTTTTGAGACTTTTATTATGATGGCTGAAATTCATACGTCTGAAGAGCAGCGATAGCGTGTTTCATGCCGTTGAGCCTGTTATTGATAAAATCAACGAAGTACCGAAGCCTTCTGGCGGCCTTTTACCAAGCCTCAAAAGGAACAAGGCAGAGTGGTTCAGATCATATAAAGAATTTAGCTTTCCGGACGCCACCGATCTTGTTTTCCTCAAGAACAAAATCGCAGTTCTGTCTGCCAAAGGGTTTAATATCATGGGTCTCAGGCCCACAGAGTGAGTCTTCTTCCAAATGTCCACTCCGCAATCGTTTATTCATATTCAATTGCAAATTAGTGATGTGGGTGTCATCATTCCTCAACGCGATGATGTCAATTTCGCATACCTTCCAAAACGTTGCGAATCGTGTCGTCCTCTAGGCATGTTCCGTTCCATGGCCAACGACAATGGATTTTTACTTTGTTATGATGGTGTGTAAACCTGTGAAGTAACCAGTATCAACTGAAATTTTTACATCGCCGCAGAATTTGGGGTTTTCGTGGACAATAATGGCAAGCCCAGAGGATCAACCGGCATAATTGAGTGGGAAGGCAAAGCACAACGTGTCGCCATGCACATGCCTTATATCTTGCTGTTCGACACTCACTTCATTGAAATTCGTCACATCGAGACTGGACATCTTGTACAAATAATACCCGGCAGCGAAATTCGATGTGTCTGGGACGGAAGAGCCATTGATAGTGAGACAGGCGTTACATCTCCGGGCGGACAAGGCGATAGCATGGTACAAGAACCTCGAATACATGCAGTTATGAATACACCAGAGCATTTATCACTGGTGAGGTGGTCAGGCCGTTGTGTCGTTCAACATGTTTTCGAATTGTTCCCAACAATACCCCTATACCTACCAGGATCCCTTGCTTCTCCTTCAACCACAAGCTATTTCCCTCGCTCATATTCTCCTCCTCGTTCTCCCACTTTTCGATCACACCACGTATAGGACAGTCCAAGCGATTTTGTCTTTTATTTGATCTCTACGTACCACTTGTATCGTTTATTTAGGAATTGTGTTTCTTTGTCTTTCTACTACATCTATACACTAGAACAATACTGCTACTACTACCCCTGCCACGTCGATCCTTGCCTAGTAGTGAACATGTGACGATTGCTCCTATTTTTCACAAAGTGAGACCAAAGTCTGACCCGTAACCTATATTGAATATTTACAATGCAACATTCAACACTCGTCGTGACTTTGTTGCTTGAAAGCTGTACCCCTCTTACTTAAAGTTGAAGCCACATCTATCATGACGGAACTTTCTCCAAAGGAATGCCCCTCCCATTTATGTCAGTTCACACCTAAATATTCATCCATCTCGATTGTACTCAAAAGAGTTCCAGTCAAGGACTCAGCCATTGCAGACGTTTCTATTGGATCAGCAGATGGCAAAGTATTCCATCTTCAACGAAAATATCTCGAGGCAACTACTGGAGGTTTTCCATCTGCAGAGTTTGATACCCAAGGCGAACTCATACACCTCACAGAGTCGTCGATAGTACTTGAGGCCTTGTTCCGCTTTTCCTACCCAATCAAACAACCAGACCTCGAAGATGCGAGCTTCGAGGTTATCGCGGCCGTGGCAGAAGCAGCAGAAAAGTATGAAGTGTTTTCTGCTATGAATTTCTGCCGTCTACGAATGAGGTTCGTTCAATCAACGTTGTATAAGTTAGTCTCTCTGGTTGACATGCCGAGATCCATCATCCAGGCAATTTCTGCCAGAGCATGTCGTTGAAATACTGGGGTATGCGGCCAAGCATGATTATTACAATATCGTTGAAGAAGCCGTGCCGCATTTTGTTCGGCTACCTCTTGTTCAGGTCTTCGACCAATTGCCGACCCGCTTTTTAAGACCATGGGTAAGTTGTTATCTGTGACCTACTCGATTGACGAACCATCTATACAATTCTGATTAGATAAAATATCATGAAGCTCGGAAAGTACCCTTCGACAATGCCTTTAAACTTCTTGTTTTGCTAGGGTCGTCTCCGCGTCAGGGCTCTAAGTTCATCCGCGCGCCCTGCCATGCTTGCTTTATTACTCTTTTCGCCATGGTGATGGAACTGCAAACTCCGCAACCACTTGATGATCTGGACCAGGCTTTGGCCAAGCCTCGCGAGGGCTCTCGGTCTTGTCTGTTCCCTGAGACTTGTGGATATCCCACGGTTGTGAAGCAGATCACCACAGATATTGCGATAGGCATCAATAATATCCCTCCATTTGGGGCCTTCCTGAGGGAGGATTAACTCGTTTTTTGCCTACTATTTTTGACGATTTTTTTCTTTTGGTATCTCCTGAAGTCTCGGCTGTTAATTATACTTCAAGTGGTCGATTGCCACTGAATAGCAAAGGCAGCCAAGCTCGATATGTTGCAGCTTCTCTTTACTTCAATCCACTGGCAGACCGGTATATCGGGTCCATGTTCCGAGGCTTTTTCTGCACGCAAAAACTTCCAGAATACATAAACTAGATGTCATTTACAAACTATGGTGTCAGTAGAATAAAAATTGAGCTAGGCATTCGAAGTTGACGAAAAGTGGGTCCTGTTAAGGTGTGGGTCTCCGATAGTATAGGTGAGGGTATACTAGGGAAGAGAATGAAGGACTGAGAGAGAGACCTACGTACATATAACAATAAATAAAGGAAGGCCCACTGTGTTGGCAAGATATCGGATCGGGCTAGTGTTTGCAATCGAGACAGTGAGATTACAGATTTCTCCCACACGGCTGAGGTTTCCGTACGCTTCCCAAGTTGTTGCCGAGGACGGTGGAGTTGAAACGTTGAACGTTGACTTGCAATTTGAAAAGTATGGATTCAGATCAGGTGATTGCTGTTGTCGTGGTGATGTCGAACTTCCTTCGCTGAAGTCCAACCGAATTATCAATTCTATTATGTTCGCGCAATTACAAAAACTCAAAGTTTAGGACAGCTTCTTCGTTTATCTCTCAATCAATCATGGACGAGGTGGTGAAACAGCACGGCAATATCATGGTGAACAAGACGATTACCACGGACGGTGAGCAGCGTAGAGGCGCAATGAATGGTCCGTTACTATGTAGATGGTATCGATATCCCAATTTTTAATAAAATGGATATAGGAAAGAAACGAGCGAGGAAAGAGACGGAGCCCAAAGAAGAGAGAGAGAAAAAACGCGCCAAAGTTGATGAAGGCGCCTCTGACAAAACCGTCAAGGTTTCAATCAAGAAAATACCAAAGCCGAATGCAACAAAAGGGCAGGCACAGTCGAAAGCTACCAGTATGTCTATCTATCAAGTATTGGACGTCTGGACACTCACTAGTACTCATCCCTAACCAACGCAAAGTAGGCTCTAAAGAAAACTCTACTGGCTTCATCGAGCCTGATTGTAAATGGAATGTTTTACAACCAATCAAAGTGCGAACGCCTCCAGAGGCAACACAATCTCGAGAACAACCTTCCTTGACGAAATTGAAACCAAGGATATGGACAAGTGTTAGTTATTTCGCGATCTTATTCACATACTTGACATGAAGTTTTCAAAGAGCAGAGAAGAACTCGCAGTGCTCCTACCAGACTTGGCTGGCCCAAAATGTCTCAATGGTGTTTCTTGGTTAATGTATGAAACTCCAATGATTCTGTTAGACGAGTCGACCACCTACTTCGACATCTCCCTTCAGGAAGACTCCGTTACCTTGGACCTTCTCATGTATGTTGTTGCATAAAATCCTGAATTTACAAATCTCAATCCTTGAACCTTTAGAACAAGAGAATTTACTTCTACCTGGCCGCCAAGGCCCGAGAAGGCGCCAGATCTACCAGAAAATTTGACTGTGAATGAGTTCCCGGATGGCAAACACTCAAACTTGGGTTCAACGGTCACTTTATCAAGTGAAAAGCCTCCAAAGACGCGTCGAACAAAGAAGAGCGCTCCCACAGGCGTCACAACTCTGGCCACTGGATCCACGAATTCCACCCAGACACCGCCAGAAGGTGCTACATTAATTGATGTTTGTATTCCTTTACCGACATATACTCCCCATGAACTCAGTACAAAGACCTTTAAGGCGAGAGGGTCAGAAATTTTTGTCGCACCACCGGTGCCGATCCATAGTCAAGGTGAACCTGCAGTGGAAAGTGTTGAACCCTATGGATCTAGCACAAAGGCTGTCAATGGACCCTTTGGCGATGCCATGAAAAGAGGACGCAGAATCAAGGCGACGGGGTCCAAGACAGACACGCCAGGAGGTGTATGGATTGACTTTTCACCCCCATCAGTGCCAAGCTACGCGGCGCATAAACATACTGGAGGAAGTTTCAGTGAACTCCTGCCAGGCGTACACTCTAACAGAGGAATAGGCAACACCGCGACGAAAGATCAACATGAAGCTTCAAACTTAATTCGTCCATGGGATCCGACGAAATTCAGAGAGCAAAACCATTCTACAACTGCCCTCATGTTCACTGATCGTTCTCTACAGACTGGCGAAGCTATGAATGGCTACAGTAACATGCCTATTCCCACAACGGTTTTGGGCCATCAATCTCAAGGGCATGACGCTGGTCAGGCTGAACTCGTTAGGAACCAGCTTCCCACATCCTACATTAGCACTCAACCCGACCAGCGTATCCCGTCGATTGGCCCACATGGCCTTATCGAACCTCTATACCACCGCTCTTCACCTTATGAAACAAAATACACTGTTACAACCAATACCAGCTACATCTCCCCTGACTCCGTGAACAAACTTCTTACCCAAGCCGTTCATTCATCTCACCTACAGCACTCTCCGTCTCCGTCTTCTGACCGTGTGGAGCCACTGCAGCTGTCATTTGCCAATGTCGTTTTGAACGCTGGCGCCCCCCCTCAGATGCAAAATACTTCAATAGCATCGGTCCCACCACCTGCCGTTCTAAATAATCACAATGCAGTCTGGAACTACCAGATTGAGCCAGACCTTAATAAACTTCACTCTTCTTCAGAACTCTCGCAACCTACTCCATCAGCCAGCAAATATGCAAACCCCGCAAAGCAGATTACAACTTCTCAATCTTCATCATACAAGGTTGTAAAGACTTGCTATTCTACCAGTATCCTGGATCTAGCAAGTCAGAAGCATACAGATGGACCCCCTCAACCCGAATTAAAATCCAAGCTAACGAACCCTTCGGAAGACCAACCTACAACTCACATAGATCTCCGAGTAGACCACAAACCCAAAATCGAATTTCAAGCTATGGAAACTCTTGAGCCTACTAATTGTGCTTCAAATGAAGCCAAAGTGAAACAAATTCGGGATCTGAAGGCCCTTCAAGATGCTTTCATTCCTTCTACGGTTCCCGAAGAGATTCAAGCTATCATCGATGCATACTTGTCGGGACGCCCACTGCTCCTCGTCATCTCTAATAAGAAATTTTTCGACTATTGGTCTCTTCGTCTACCCGAGGAATTCGGATTTTCAATGCTAGGATATTTCCGCATCTTGGGTGTCCAGGTAATGACTTCTTCAAAACCTCAATTTTGTGTTGATACAAATACCCTTACCTTTGCCAGGAATCTCGAGTCCACCTTAACAATCCTGTGTGTCCATTAAAGGAGAGTTCTGGGTCAATTTCTGGTCGAGTGAAGTGGCATTTTCGGCTGCGGTGGTCTCCTGGTGGAGAAGAGTGGATTCTACCGAAACATGATAAAAACCTTCTCGAACATCCTTGGTGGAAACCACCACCTACACTGTCTATCCTACCATTGGAAGCAAAAATTGTTTCCTTGGGTACACAGTTCACCCATAATCTGATGATCAACCACGCAGCTCCAGGCATATCCCAAGAAATACCAGCTGCTGATTATTTCACCCCGCCGCTGGTCGTATCAAACACCGAGTATCAATCAACGTGCGATAAAGACCGAACAGCACCATTTGAACCTGAAAGCACCTTTGACACCACACCGCGATATCGAGCAGCGCGGTTGTCCAATGTCAATTATAAATTCAGACATGCTCATCTCCGGGAGCTTTATCACAGCCATGTACCGCTACAATTATTGGCTCCTTATGGTCGCACGGTGCTGGACTCCTCATTTCCTCGGGGTTGGCTTTGCGAGACCTGTGGCAAAATGAACTTCCAAGCAGCTTTGAGGCACCGAATGTGTTCAAGTTCTTTTTGCAAGGTAAGATTATAGAGTCATTTTTGCAGACCAGGAGTTTTATGCTGACCTCTTCTCGCTCGTCAGGGTCTAAAACCGGACATTGCTCCTTATGTTATCCCATTGATATTTATGCGGGACCCTCAAGACAATCTCTCCACGGTACTTCCGTATAATGAACCAATGCTGATTGACCTTGTTGATACTTGGGAAGATGGCACACGAACGCTTCCATATTATATCCATGATGATGAAAATGTTTTCATTAAGCATATCTTTACTCGCAACCTTCCACCGTTGCAGCTGGAGGCGACGAGGCTGCTACATTTGATTCAAATTGAAGTAGAGTTGGTCCGGCCCATTGGTGAAAATAGTATGGTCTGATTTGTATCTTTTTTTCCTTTCATCTCATGTGTCTTTTATTTTTGTATACAAGGTCCTTATTTCCAATATTCAGCTCATGCACCGAAGGATGATCCCTCACCGACGACTTCTGAATGGCCGAATGTTCCTCTTTGCATCCACCATGCTAAGGATTTGATCCAGCATCAAGCCATCTGGTTTGGAGAGCTGGAGAAGGAACAGTTGTTAATCAATCATCTTTGCCTGCTTGCTTGGGTGGCGTCTGGTACAAAAAGGGTATGATCTTTTTTTTCTTCTTTGAACCATGTACCCAGATTCTTATTGCTGAGCTATTCAGGGGCCGGCGATCATTCGCGCAAAAGAAAAATGCGTCATCTTTCATGCATTTGGCTGTAACATAACGGTATTGGTGACCCCGCTGTCGTCGAAAGCAATTGCTCCAGTAAAAGTCGATGAGGGTG
>Ga0193742_1000968_pt1 | contig 18108 bp, 6 predicted proteins | sample L2c1metaG_FD_165511 | JGI IMG/M metagenome (GOLD analysis project Ga0193742, IMG submission 165511) | Soil microbial communities from a riparian zone of the East river system, Colorado, United States - L2c1 | ecosystem: Environmental > Terrestrial > Soil > Riparian zone | place: USA: East River... | reverse complement strand
ACGAGCAGCGTGTCGTGCCACACCCGCGGCGGCGAGACGCTCTGCACATTGAAGATGACCTCCGGATCGCGCTCGAGGCCTTGCTTCAGGTCCACGTCGTAGGCTGGGTCGAGTTTGCCTGTCTCCGCATCGATCTGCCGGATATGGTTGGCACGGTAGAAGACGATGCGCCGTTTGGTGTGGTCGGCGCTCTCCCAGTAAGTCAGACCGCGCTGGCGAGCACTTACCATCTTCGGCTCCGAGACCCAGATTTCTTTGCCTGTACCGGCTTCAAGCGCCGATATGGCGCCGCCATTCTTGCCGCTGAGGTACATGACTCCGTTGATGATCAGCGGATTGTCGATCGAGACCGACTCGCCGATATCGTAGGTCCAGGCCACCTGCAGGTCTTTCACGTTGGTGCGATTGATCTGCGCAAGCGGAGAATAGTGATTCGCCCCCTGATTCGCTTCGTAGGCTGCCCAATCGACGTTCGAGGGCTTTCCGGAGCCGCTCTTGCCTACGGCACCATAGATTGCAAAGACAGAGAGAGCTGCAACTCCGGCGCCGCCGGCAATAAGCTTCAGACCACGATCACGAAATTTCATCAGAGAGCCTTTTTGTAAGTTCAACGCGATTGCTTCACGCGGAGATTTCATTTCTTCGACATCTTTACGAAACGAATGCCGGCGGCAATCCTGACGCCAGCGTACTGTAGAACATTGCTTCGGCGCGGCTCCGCACTCTTTCGCTGGCCGCGCCGAAGGGTTGAAGTTAGAAGATGAACCTCGCATGCAGTTGAATCTGACGCGGGTCGTAGGCGTTGGTGTTGAACGTTCCGAAGTTAGTATTGTCGCCGAGCCCAGTGATCAAGCCAGCTGATGGATTGTTCGCCAAGATTGTTGAACCGAGGCTCCCGGTGTTGGTGTTTCCAGAGTTATTCCACTGCGTGTTGTTGAGAACATTGGTTGCTTCCCCGGAGATCTCGATGCGGTACCGCTCGTAGATGGGGAAGGCGCGGCGCAGGCTGAAGTCGACATTGTAGCGAGCGAAGCCGCGCATATCTCCGCTGGTCTGCGGCTGATTTCCAATCCAGTAGATGTCCTGCAGAACTCTACCAGTCGGGCTGGTTACCGTTCGCCCCGAGAAGGCGCAGGCGTTGTACTTCAGCAGTTGAAAGTTATTGGGGGTAACCGTCTTGCCGCAGGGAAGCGTGACCGTTTCCTTGCCATTGTAGCGTCTCTGCAGCGCCTTCGGCACCTGAATCGGTACACCGGGGATGCGATCCACCCGCGAGGTAAGTGCACCGTTGCTCATGCTGACAACGATGGGCATGCCCCCCTGAAGGCTGATGACCGACCCGAGGCTCCAGCCGCCGGCAACAAACCGGGCGACCGGGTTCTCCAGGGCATGCTTGCCGTTTTTGCCGAACGGTGAGGTATAGACGACGGTTGCGACGAAGCGATGGGGTACATCGGCCAGGCCGTAGTTGCGGTTGAGGCGGTTATTGATGAGGTCAGGCGTACCAACGGTTCCGCCCGCGTTGACTCCCTGTCCATCTTCGACGGGTGTCGTTACATAATCCAGCTCCTTACTCCAGGTGTAATTCATTCGCAGGTTGAGGCCCGAGGTGAAGGAGTGCGACAGGCTGGCTTGAAGCGAGTTGTAGCTTCCATATCCGCGCGAGCCATCGAGCGTCGCGCCCCACAGCAGCGGATACGGTGTGAGAGGAATCTGCTGCTGGATGGTCCGGCCGGACAACCCTCCCTGGAAGGGAATGAGTGTGCTGCCGGTCTGATACGGGTTTGCTACCTGAGTGGTAGCCGGGTTCGTTCCATTGCTGGCAATGTACTGGGAACGCCACGTGGCCCGGATAGAAGGATCGACGCTCTGAACGTTCTCGATGGGCTGACCGCGCGTGGTGAGGTTGTCGGAGAACGAGGCGCTCCATCCAAGAGACATGATCCACTGCTGCCCCTTACCGAAGGCCTGCTCGATGAACAGGTTTCCCTGCTTTGCGACCTGGTTCTTCAGATGCCTGTCGAAGTAGGTCGTCTGCGTTCCGTAAATCTGTGGAGCAGCCTGGTTCGCGCCGACGGCCGCTACAAGGGTACCCGGATCAGTAAGACGCGTGACGGGGACACCGTTTGGCGAGGTGCCATAGGGAAGAGACTGGTTGCCGGCGGCAAACGGAGCACCACCGTAGTCGTTGGAGCTAGAGAAGTAGCCGCTGTTGGTAGGCAGATAGGTAATGCCGAATCCGCCACGGACGACTGTTCCCGGATAGACCTGCCAGGCGAAGCCTACGCGCGGCTGGAAGTCGTGGTACTCCGTATCCCAGAGGCCACGGCTGTAGCCGTTCGCGCCGGGGAAGGCGAAGACGCCCTGCGAGCCGAAGGGGTTCTTCTTCGTAAAGTCGATCCCGGTCATCCGGTTATAACGCTCGGTCAGGCCAGGCTGCACGTCCCAGCGCAGGCCGAGGTTGAGCGTAAGGTTGGGCTTTATCTTCCAGTCGTTCTGGCTGTAGACGGCGAAGTACTTTGCCGAATAGGCAGGCTTGAGATTCGCGCCCGGACGGACGAACCAGACTCCCTGTCCCAACAGCATCGCCGCTGCATTGACTCCCCGCTGAGCAGGGGTAGCGTTTCTGGATGCCACGGAACCGCCGGAGGCGTTGACAAACTGGAAGGAGTAGTTTCCACCAGGATCGTTGGCGCAGCAGCCGCCAATGTTTGCCGAACCCTCTTCGAAGTCGGTGTAGTTGGCCAGCATGACGCGATACTCCGCGCCGGCCTTGTAGGTCCAGTTGCCCGCCACCTTGGTGACGCTGCCGTTGACCGCATGAGCGATCTGGCTCTCGCGCTTGTTGGCGAACTGTCCCGATGAGAGTCCAGTCCAGTTGCTTCCGCCACCCGTTCCGCCGGTGAACCCGTTGGGATTCACCACAGGAGCCGAACCCGTCACGGCGAAGAGAGCCTGCGTTGCAGGAGCAATGCCGAAGTCGTTGTACTGGGTAAAGCCCGACTGATTCCCAGCGAGGTTGAAGGTGCTGATCCTGGTGACACCGTACCGGACGTCAACGTACAGGGTCGGCTTCAGCAAAATCGTATCGCCGATCTGGGCGTAGTAATTGTTGTCCTTGGTCACGGTAGGAGCGTTATTGAAGGGTGCAGTACCGAAGGCACGCGGCTGCGTGATGGTACCGAAGTCGTAACCGCCGCTGGAGTAGATGGAGTGCTTGCCCAGCTTGTAATCGATGCGGCTGTTCAAGGTCTGCTTGCGCACCGAATTGACGGTGCTGGAGAAGTAGTTATTGGTGTTGTATACGTCCTGGGGCGCCCGGTTCGGCAGTGGATAAAAGCTATACATCAACAGCGCCTGGGGACTCGGGTTCGGGATCTTCGCACCCGGAATAAGTGCCCTCTGATACGTGTCGGGGGCGATTTGGGTCACGTTATATGGATCGTATAGCTGCGCCGGGACGGGGGTACCGTTGTTGTTGATGAACGTCTGGCTGAAGTCGCCCACGCGCTCGAGCGCAGTCGGTACCGTCGACTGATTGTTCACCCCTGTGTCGTAACGCTGGTAGTGGAAGCTGGAGGAAAAGAACAGCTTGTCTCGAACGATCGGCCCGGAGAGCGCGCCGCCCATGTCGTGGACCTTGAATGCCGGCCTGCGGAGCCCCTGGAGCTTGTTGCCCGGCGAGTTCGCGTTGAGAGCTTCGTTGCGCATCATGTACGAGGCCTGGCCATGGAACTGGTTTCCACCCGACTTGGTGTTCATCACCAGTACCGACATGCCGCGTCCGTAATCTGCGGTGAAGTTATTGCTGATGACCCGGACTTCCTGGATGCCTTCCTGGTTTGGGATAACGGCGGCTTCGTTGAATCCATTGCCGGTGATAGGGAGACCGTCGATTTGAATGTCATTCTCAAAAGCGCGACCGCCATTGACGCCGATAGAAGAAAACTGGGCACGGCCGGCTACGCCGATGCCGAAGGAGTTCAGGTTCTGGCTGCTCGAAGTCTGAACGCGAGGCTGAACGCCGTTCTGGAGCGTGGCGAAATAGAGAGGGTTCTGGGTGATGTTGGGAACCGCGTCGATCACCTCGGCACTGACCGCCGCCGCAATCGTGCTGCTCTCGGTTTGCAACTGAGTACCCGAGGCCTGGACCTCGACATGCTCGGTCGCCGTGCCGACGCTTAATGTCCCATCGACCTTTACCGTCTGAGAGGCAGCAAGCTGTACGCCGGTAGCGGAAAACTTCTGAAATCCAGTCTTGGCGATGGTAACGGTATAGGTACCCGCCGCTAGATAAGGAATGGTGAATTGCCCGGTCTCGGTCGTCTTTCCGTTGTATTCGACGTTGGTCGCTTCATCTCTAGCGATGACATCGGCATCAGAGACGACGGCTCCCGTTGAATCGCTAATGGTGCCGGTGATGGTGCCGGAGCGAACCTGTGCATAAGCTGCCTGAGCGAGACAGACCAGCAGGACTGCCCAAAGGGTCCAATATTTTTTCCAGTTGACGTTCATTTCCGATGCCTCCCTGAGCCATGAAGTGCCCGGCTTCAAGCCGTTTCTTCTATTGCGTAATACGCAAAATTATTTGCATCATGAGCCGGGGCAAATCCTAACAACACGAGAGAGCGGCAGTCAAGAAATTGTGTTGCTGTAGGTCACAAAATTTTGAGGCGCCTGTGTGGTCGCACCTCTCGCACGAACGCGCGAAGAAATACCTGCCCCTGATACTGCTACTGCCTGGGAGTCTAGGGGAGGTTGAAACGTTTCAAAAAGAAGTGGGCGACGATGCCGTTCGCCTCCTTCGTCTCCGGCAGACCGGCCTCGTACCAGAAGCCGTGATTCAATGCCTCGAAGATGACCAATTGCGACTCGACGCCGGCGCGCAGAAAAGCGCGATGCAGAACGGTCGTGGAGCTCAGCATCATGTCCCGAGTGCTGCTTAGAAAAAGAGCCGGAGGCATCCCGCTGAGGTCGGCATAAAGAGGAGATAGAACAGGATCGCGGGGATTGGCCGAGCCGACATAGTCCGCTATAAACGGACGGTCCCGGCGCGGAGGACTAAGTCTTCCTGCTACTCCCGTTACCGTATAGATGGACTGCGTATCGCCGCTGGCAGAAAAATCTCCGGTCGTGGAGAAGATGCCGAGAGCCGCGGGCATGGGCAGCCCAAGCATCTTGAGCTTCACGGCCATCTCGCCGGTAAGGATGGCTCCCGCCGAAGCGCCGTAGACGATGATGTGTTCCGGCCTGTAGGACTTCAGCAGTTCGCGATAGACCGCCACAGCATCGTCAACCGCAGCGGGGAATGGATGCTCCGGCGCAAGACGATAAAGCACGGCGATGACCTTGGTGCGCGTGAGGGCGGCGATGGGAATGGACTCCGTCAGCGAGCCTGAATCGGTCGTGAACCCTCCACCATGCAGGTTGATGAGGACGCGGTCCTTCCTGTCCTCGGGGACGCCGGTGGCCGGAACGATCACCCGAACCGGCACGTTGCCAATCGAGCTCTCTTCGACATGCGATGGGTAAAGCGCCAGATAGGCCTCTGCATCGCTATGGTGATACGCATCGGTGCGTGCGCGCTTTGCCGCGAGAGTCTCTCCGACCGGCGGATCGACAACCTTTTTGGACAGCGATCTGCGCGCCTCCGCACTGACCGTGAGCGGCACGGGCACAACGCGCGTCAGGTGGGCGGTACCGTCGGCATCAACGGCACTTTGATCTTCCGAGGCTGGAGAGCCTGGCTGCTGCGCCGGCATTCCGTGTACGGCGCTGCAGATCAGAACGGACAGAGCGGCTATGAAGGAACGATGGATACGCATTGCACCCCGCTTCGTGAGAGATGAGGATTCGCTTACGAATCCTTTGCGGCATGGTTGGAGGCAGCGATAAGCCGGAGGCCTTCGCCCTCGGGGTCGTCTTTGACCCTGCACGGAGAATCGAAGATCATCGTCGATTTAGCTCGGGCCTCGTATCGCGGCCAATGGGGCAATCCACTGTGGTTCGGATCTCCGGTACGCGCGAATGCGACCCATGCCGCGCCCATCTGCCGGGAGAGTGTCAGGGCTTGCTGTGTCCCTGCACTATAGTGATCGCACAGCTCCGCGTTATCAAACGCAAACGAGATCTCGCAGGCATGGAATGTGCCTACACGATCCTCGAGAACCGGCGTGCGCCAGGCGAAGAGATAGGAGTACGCAGGAGCACGCCCAAGTGCAGCCTTCCGGGCCGCCTGCTCGACCGAGGGCAAACGGAGGCGCGAGGCCGCGATAGCCGCAAAGATGTCGAAAGGCGCAGCCTTCGGGGACTCCCGCCGATAGGCCGCGATGATAGCCGGAGCATCGCTGCCGAAACTCTCACGCATGCTCTGCTGCATCTGCTCCTCTGTCATCGAACGCGCGTCCGGGTGATCGAGCGCGCTGACGAACTCATTCAGATTGGTCCCCGTTATGAGCGGGACGTCGGAAGAGATCTCCGGTGCGGCAGGATCGAAGGGATGGACGGGAAGAATACGGCCGTCCACAGTGGGAGCCCAGCCGGTCGTGCCGAAGCCATCGCGCAGCGAAGGAGGCTGCTTTGGCATCTTCCGCATGACATCCACGGCTGCGGCGGAGAGACGGTGAGGGTCCACCGTCTGAACATCGCGAAGATTCGACTTCTGGATATTGAGCTCGCTGAGAATCTTCTCCGCCACCTCGTTGGAGTAGTCGGGAGTACGCATTCTGAGGAAGGGTCCGCTCTGCACAATCGCGCGATGAAACAGTCCCTTGGCTGTAGGCATGGCCATGAGAGCGACAACCTTTCCGCCGCCTCCGGACTGACCGAAGATCGTCACATTGCCGGGATCGCCGCCAAACGTCGCTATGTTCTCTCGTACCCATTCGAGTACGGCGACAAGGTCCAGCAGGCCGCAGTTTGCCGAATCCGCGAACTCCTCGTGGCCGAAGCCGGAGAGATTCAGGTAGCCGAATGTGTTGAGCCGATGATTATGGTTCACTACCACCGCGTCATGATTGCGGGCCAGGCTCTCCCCTTCGTACGAGAGCAGATCATGCCCGCACCCATTCGCAAAGCCGCCGCCGTGCATGTAGACCATCACAGGGCGCTTGTGCTGGCCGTTGTGCTTGCTGTTGATCTCGGGTGTCCACAGGTTCAAGCGAAGACAATCCTCACCCGGAACCGTTACCGCAGATCCGCGATGAAGCAAAAAAGCATCTTCGTCTGCGGAAGCAAGATTCTTGTAGTCCGTCTGAAGAAACAAAAGATCCTGCATGTAGCACACCGGACCGTAATGAAGTGCATTACGGACACCAGTCCACGGCTGAGGCTTTGCAGGAGCCATAAAACGATTACGTCCCGCTGTAGAGTCTCCATACGGAATCCCCTTGAAGACGAAGACGCCATTGTGACTGAACCCACGCACCTTTCCGGCGCTGGTCTCCGCAACCGTAGTAGCGTCCGATACCGTCGCGAAGCGCGAAGTCTTCGTCGAGGGCGCCTGCGGAGAAGCATGCGCAGCGGTGGCCGCAAACCCTACCGCACCTGCGATGCCTCCAAGAAATTCTCGCCTGCCCAGTAGGTTCTTCTCCCGGTCAGATGACGGAGTCTGATCTTGCGAGTTCATGCGTGCGATCTCCATGCCAGGTTGTGCGGCGGCTATTTCTTTTGAACGGCTGCGGTGTGTCGTGGAGTCCCCCAGTAAATGAAGGTTCCAAATCGTGTGGACGTCACAACGTCAATTGCACCGTCATGATTCAGATCGACCGCAAGCACATCCGATCCGACACCGCTGTGCGTATCGATCAACTGAGGAAGCAGCTCCGCCCCGCCGGAGGCCTGACGGTTCCGAACCGTCTTGTACCAGTACAGAACCGGCGCTCCTCGAGGATTGGGATCGAGATTGGTGTCGAGATGCGAGAAGTAACGCTTGCCGGCGATGAAGTCCGGAATCCCATCTCCATCGACATCCGCGAACGACGTGCCATGCAGCTCCGAGAACGTAACTCCTCCGGCATTCTTGGTCGAAAAATCATCCATGACCATGTGCTCCGTGAAGCTGATCTTGCCTGCGGGATCCTTCTTCTGCTCGTACCAGGCAAGCCCCCAACCATGCGCGTTGAGCGAAGTCACAACGTCGTTGAGTCCATCCCCGTTCACGTCATAGACAGCCATGACGCTGCCTCCCATCATCCCTCGGCCGAAATGAGCGAAGGCAGCAGGATGATAAGTCCACGGACCGGAGTCCGCTCCAGCCGCAGGCTGCTCCCACCAGCCATACGGATCCACGATGTCGACGCGGCCATCGCCGTTGATGTCACCCGCGCCGATACCATGCCCCGCTCCATACCCGCTCTCGGAAATATCATGCACAACCCACTTCTCTGTCGGCTTTGCAGGATCAGGCTTTGCATAACGGACGCGCCCATCGCCGGAGTAGACCAACTCCGGCTTCCCATCGCCATCGATGTCGCTCAGAATCGCGATTTCGCTCTGAACCCCCGTGCCCACCGTATATTTCTGCCAGCGACGCTTCTCGCCCTTCGGGTTGATGTAGAGCTGCATGCTGGGACCACCGCCGAACATCACCGTAAGGACATCGGGCCAGCCATCGCCGTTGAAGTCGGCGGCAAACTCGGTGGTCGAGTCGGTTGCGAACTCCGTCGTCGGGTTGGAGGCCAATGCATAGTAGATCTCGCGCGACTTCTTGTAGTCGGGGCCGTAGTAGATGTATGGCCCGGAGATGACATCGAGCACACCATCGTGGTTGAAATCAGCAGCAGCCGTTCCCCACGAGTAATAAAAGTCGCTCAGCCTCTGCTTGCGAAAGTGCGCCCCAACCTTCTCGTCATCGCGCACCTTCAGAGACATGTCCATGTAGGCTGTGCTGCGAAAATGAACCGAGCCTTTGCCGCCCACGTACAGCGCCACTGGGCCATAGCCGCCATCCTCGCCTACAAAGCCCTGCTGGTGGCCGTTGTTGAGGAACGACCGGACCGTGTTGGTGTCGAAGAATATCTCCACCGAATTCCATTCATGAGACCGAAGCGAGGTATCAGCCGGCTTCAGGGGAAGCTCGACGCTGGGCCTCTGCGGCCTCGGCCTGTTCTCGCCCTGCGACTGCGAGGGAGGAGGCGGAGGTGTTACGCGAGCCAGCAGGCCGCCTCGGGGCAGCTTGTCCTTCTTTACGATCTTTCCGCTGGAGTCGATCGTCACCGCATAGGTGTTCAGCACCGAATCGTCGAGCGAGACATAAATGCCTTTCATCCCACCGTCCGGAGTCTTCTCGGCACGCAACAGCACCCCGGTCTCGCAACCTTCTTCACAACGGAACTCCGTGTAGAGACTGATGTCCTGATAGGAATCGTCCAGCACCAGCCAGCCCCCACCGCTATCGGCCGGCTTCCCTGTAATCGTGCCGGCATCAGCGCTCCAGCTCGCATTGCCAAACGTGTGCCAGCCCTTCGTCGTGGACCCGGTAAACCGGACATCGGGCGTGAAGGAAGGTCCTGATGCAAATGCGATCTCAGCAGCAAGCAATAGGATCAGCGGAACCAGACTCTTTCTCATCCACACTCCCTCGAGCACACTTCGGCGCGGCTCGACGCCTTTTTCATTAGTTGCACAATAAGCAATACATTGTGCTTATTACGCGACACAACTATAGGACAGCGATATGCGATCGTCAACCATCCTCGGTAATTCCCGCAAGGCGGCGGACGAGAACACCGTATTCCAATAAAAAACGGGCAGACCATGAGGTCTGCCCGTTCTCCATTTTTGTCCTCTTCAGAAGGAGAACCGTCCTCCGATCTGAAGATTACGCGGCTGGTTGCTGCTGGTGATCTTGCCGAACGTACCTGACGTGATCGATCCATCCGGCGTGCCCAGGTTCCGGTTGTTGAACGCATTGAACGCCTCGAAGCGCAGCTCGAAGACGGCCTTCTCTCCAAATTTCTGCTTCCGGTTCAGGCTCATGTCCCAGTTGCCATACATGGGGCCGCGGAGATTCGGCTCATTGCGGTTTCCATTGCCGGTGGTATACGCCGCCGGAATCGCATAGGCCGTCGTATCGAACCAGTTATCCGGATTCTGCCCGCTCTTGAGATGTGCATCGTGAACCCTGTTCGCCACCGCTCCAATACCTGGCAGGTTGGTGTTGTTCGGCACAGTGATGACGACGGGAGTACCGGACCCGTAGGTCATGATGCCCGCCCACTGCCAGTTGCCGACGATGTAACTTGCCGGCCCATGTCCGAGTATGCGGTGCCCCTGTCCGAAGGGAAGCTGGTAGATGTAGTTCATCACCAGATAGTTCGGACGGTCGTACTCCGCGACAGCACGGGAGAGACTCAGATTCGTAGGATCGATGATCGAGCCTCCGCGTCCCGCATACCGCTCTGGGATAGTGTTGATCCCCTTGCTGAGCGTGTAAGAGGCCTGAAGATACAGCCCGTGCGCATCGTCGCGATGCTGCAGTTGAAGCGTGAAGGCGTCATAGTACGAGTCGCCCACCGGATCGTGATACCAGCTCACCCCCGTGTACTGCGGGAATGGACGGAGCAGCTGGCTGTAGGCCACCGTCGGCGCTCCAAGCGATCCCTGCAGCTTTCCTGCATACGGATTCGCCACCTGCTGCGTCAGCTTCGATCCAAGGCTGAGCGCGCTCAGCGGAGCGGAGTTGCGATCCAGGTTGTACCAGAGGTGCTCTCCACGCGACCCGGCATAGGCAGCCGTCAGCACGGTGTTTCTGGTCAGTGTGCGCTGGATGCTCAGGTTCCAGTCCTGGTGGTTCGGCAGCGTCCCGGGGCGGAATGGAGCCCCGACTCCCTGCCCAACCAGCGAGCTTGCAGGAGCGGGATAAGGAAGATAACCGGCCGAAAATGGGTTGGAGAGGCTTGCTCCCGCGGGTGGGGTGTTCGGTGCAGGTGAGGGAGGTCCGGTAAAGACGTTCGTGCTCACCTGGAATCCCGTACCGGCGACGTTGCCACCGCTGTTCGTGACCCAGAAGATACCATATCCTCCACGGATAGCCGTATTGTCTCCAAGCTTGTAGGCAAAGCCCAGGCGCGGCGCAAAGTTCGTGTAGACCGTATCGTTCTCGTTGCGGGGATTTCCATTCACTCCCGCGTACTGCACGATGCCTGGCAATCCGATCACCGGATCAGGCGTGGTCGGATCGAACCACGTCAGCTTGTTGTATCGATCCGTCCATCCCGTCAGAACATCGTAGCGAAGCCCGAGATTCAGCGTCAGGTTGTTCGTGATCTTGTAGTCGTCGTTGATGTATCCGTCTATGTTTTTTTGCGATGCAGTTGAGGACGCATCTCGCGTCGTATAGCCGCCGTCAGGAGCGCCCAGAAGGAACGTCGCGAAACCCCATCCGGCATTGGCTGTCGCCGCCGCGGGATCGGGCCCCTGCGTGTAGCCGCGCCCAAAGGTAAAGTAGCCAGCCGGGTTCAGCGGACGGAACTGGTTGAAGTACACAAAGCGATAGTCGAATCCGGCCTTGACGGTATGCGGGCCCTTCACCCAGGTCAGATGAGCCTGCCCCTGGTTGCTGCCCTCCGTATCGGAGTCGACCGCCGAGTTCGCAATGCCCAGGCTGTTGGCATCGCCGATCTGGAACTGCGGAAATACCTTGCTCATCGTCTGCGAGACGAAGGAGTCCGGGAAGCCCAGGCTCGACACATCGAATCCCTGACTCGGCACCAGCGTTCCGAAGAAGGTGTGGACGAAGTTGCCGCGGAACTCGATCAGCAGGTTTGGGCGAATCGTCCATGTATCGCTCACCGTGCCGGTCCATGCGGTGTTGGTCGCTCCTCCCGGGCTTCCGTTCGTGTCCGTCTGTGGAAACGCGATGTTGATCAGAGGCGTAACAGCGCTGTACGCGTGACGCCCAACAGTGACGAACGCCTTGTGGCTGCTGCCGAAGTTCTGATCGACGCGGGCAAGGAAGGTATTCTGCTTCGTCGTTCTTGTTGGGGTCGATTGGAAGTTGTTATAGATGCCCTGCACGCCCTGCGTGTTTGGCAGAGGATAGTACTTCATCACATTCTGGACGATCGGGTTGGTGAGGCGGCTGGCCGGAATGATATTTCCCGGAAACGGCTGCCTCGTCCACGTATTCGTCGTCCCCGGAACCAGCGACGTGGTGTTCGGATCATAGAGAGTGATCTGTTTTCCGCTCTGATCCACCAGCCCAGAGAAGTCTCCGGTTCGCATCGCCGCCGTCGGCACGCTTGCCGTAATCAGCGAAGGCGTGCTCTGCGGGTCCCACTCGAGGTTGGTGAAGAAGAAGGTCTTGTTGCGGCCGTTGTAGAGTCTGGGGATGCTCAGGGGACCGCCGAGGCTGAAGCCGTAGTTGTTCTCGCGGTACGTGCTTCTCTTCTGCCCCACGTGGTTGGGATACCATCCGTTGGCATTGAAGACCGTGTTTCGCAAATACTCGTAGGCGCTGCCGTGATACGCGTTGGTTCCCGCCTCAGAGGCCGCGGTGACCACGCCCCCACCCGACATTCCATACTCGGCCGAATAGTTGTTCGTAATCAGCTTCAGCTCGCCCACCGACTCCAGCGGAGGAGTATAGGCAAGATCGCCCGAAGAGCTGTTCACCTGTGTGGCACCGTCTAGCAGAACGTTGCTTGTGTTGGCCATGCCGCCATTGACCTGTGCCTGGATTCCGGCGTTGTTATAGACCGGAAGCACACCTGGTTGCAGCGCGATAAGGTTATAAGGATTTCTTCCCAGCTGGGGAAGCTCGATGATCTGGTCGCGCGATGCGGTTCCGCCCAGCTCGGAGTTCTCCGTCTCCAACTGAATCGCGTTCGCCTGGACGATCACACTCTGGGTGACGCCTCCAACCTTCAGGGTCAGGTTCACGCTGGTAGAGAGGTTCACCGTGATGTGAATATTCGTGACCGTCGACAACGAGAATCCGCTCGCCTCCGCGGTCACGTTATAAGTGCCCGGGTTGAGATACGGGATCGTGTAGTAGCCGTCAGCACCCGAAACCGTGGAGCTGGAGACATTCGTGGCAACGTTGATCGCCTTCACTCCAGCGCCAGCAACAACTGCCCCGCTCGAATCCCTGACAATCCCGGTAATCGTTCCCTGCTCCGCCTGGCCAAAAGCCTTAGGGGCGAATCCGCCGAAATATATCGCCAGCAAAAAGAGGATCGAGCAAATCCGCGCTACCGTTTCTGCAACTGGTCGCGATCTGACCGGTAGAGTTGACTCTCCCTCTGTAAAAGATCTGGTTTCCATAGTGCCTCCGCAAATCCTGCATTGATTCGTTCTTCTCAGCCCTTTTTCAGGCACATAAAACTTATTTGGAGACAACGAGGTTTTTGCAAGGTTAGAGGAGGCTGTAACAGAAGATAGAAGCCAATATGGATCAATGGTTTACGAAGAGAATCCAGCGAAGAACGGTAGCTACCGCGTATCAACCTGACAGCGGGGTCCGTCGCGAGCCAACCCACGCCACAGCGGGCATTTAAGGCTGTTTAAGGTGAACCGCCGCAAAACGGTTGCAAAAAGAATGGCAGACACCCCTTCCACCCTTCGCACCCTAATCACTCTCGACCCCAGGGCTCTCAGAGCATGACAATCTCCATCTCTTGTCTCCACATCGGCCAAGCCCGGCTCCGAATACTCGTTGTCCTTCTATCTAGCTGAAAATAAATGCGATACATGAATAAGTCTTCTTTCGACTAACAGGTAGCTACGTCGCCGCTCACAAGCCTGCCCTTTCTTATCCGAAAAAGCCCCTCGGAACCCCGGTGCTAGAATTTCTTTTCCGGCACTTTCATGTCCTCCTCACGACAGAGCAACCCTCATAACATCGAATTCGCAAAGATCGCTGAGGCAGAAGAAGATCTGGCTCTCCTCAAGCGGCACGTAAAGGACATCGTCGAAGGCGCCGCCTTCAAAGGAAGCCATCGCAGCGGGCAGTTTCTCCAATACATCATCGATCAGGGCCTCGCCGGGCACTTCGACTCCCTCAAGGAGCGCGTCATCGGCGTCGAGCTCTTCGGGCGTTCTCCAACCTACGACACCGGTGAGGACGCGATCGTCCGAGTTACAGCGAGCGATGTCCGAAAACGTTTGCTGCAGCACTACGGCCGTTACGGAACTGAATCTCCGTTCCGCATCAATCTTCCCCTCGGTTCCTATATCCCGGAGATCGTTCGCGACACAAAACCCGATCCTGGCCTGGAGCAGGCGGCATCAGCTCTGAGCGAAGTTGCACTTCCATCCTCAAATGGACTTCCAGTCATCGCAGCAGCAGAGCCTCCGGCGCATGGGCCCTCCTCCACAACCGAGCCCCAACCCGCCGCCTCCATGGAAGAACAGCCGACCCGGCGACTGGCTCGCCGATGGCTCTATGTCGCGCTCGCGTTGACCTTCCTTAATATAGGAGTGTGGATCTTCTTCTGGGCCCGGTATGTCCACCACGCCCAGGCTCCTCGCCGGGTCCTTCCCTGGTCAGCCCTTCTGGGCTCCCCGCGCCCTCTGCAGCTCATCACCAGTGACCCCGATATTGCGGAGATTCAGGGGTATACGGGTCAGATCATCACAATCTCGGACTACGCGAATCACAAGTACATTCCTCACCCGGAGCAGCTGACGCCAGAGACGACTCAGCTCTGCCGCATCCTCCTGGGGGGAAACAAGGCGGCATTGGTCGACACCCCCATCGCCGTCGGAGTCACGGAGCTCGCGCAGGCCAGCTCGCGCCGCGTGGAGGTTCATTCGGCAAGAAACATCCAGCTCTCGAATCTCCAGACCGACGACAACTTCGTCCTGCTCGGAAGCCCGCGCTCGAACCCATGGACGGCGCTCTTCAGCGATCAGATGAGCTTCCGGTTTTCCTACGACAAGGCATCCTCGCAGGAGATCATCCTCAACGCCCATCCGGGACCACGCGAAAAATCTCAATATGTGCCGACAGCCCTGGGATGGGCCACCGGCCAGTCGTACGCCATCATCGCTATGGTCGGCAATCCCGACCAGGACGGCAACGTTCTCCTTCTGAGCGGAGCCAACGCCGAAGGAACCGAGGCCGCCGGAAAACTCGTAACCGACCTGCCCCGCATGACCGCAGCCCTCAAGACCTGCGGCATCTCACCCGGAGGACCGGTACGCCACTTCGAACTTCTGCTGCGATTGAACATGATGGCCGGCTCCCCAACCAACGTAAACGTAGAAGCCTGCCACATCCTGCCCGAAACCGACGAACACTAGTCCTTCGCGGACGGCGAAGAGCGCCTTCGGCGCGAAAGGACTATACCGACCCCCCAAAAAAAATCCGGAGCCCATGGTAAGGCCCCGGTGGAGGTCCAGCTAAAACCGCGTCAGAATCGCAGCCGCCCCTGAATCGACAGCCAGCGACCTGAGGAGTTGGGCCAACCGTCACCAAAGACCCTGCCAAAGTTCGGATCTGTTGGATTGCTGTTTACGCTGCCCAGCACCTGATGGTTGAAGACGTTGTAGGCATTGAACGTAGTCTCCAGCCTGAGCCTTTCGTACAGATGGAACTCTCGCTGCATGCTCGCCGATGCTCCGTTCATGCCCATCTGGCGAACTCCGTTCACACGCGAGGGGAAGGCTCTCGAGTTGAACCCCGTAGGCTGGCATGCGGGATTGGTCACAAAGCCGTTGCCCGTGTAACTGCACGTTGTCGTCGTCGAGCCATCTGGATTTGTAATCGTGGTCGGAATAGCGGTCACGGTTCCCGGGTTCAACCACTGCACGTAGTTCGAGCCGCCCGTGGCCTGTTCGTTGTGATACACCGGATTCTTGATCTTGATGCTGCTGGACTTGACGTCGCCGATGAAGAACGCATTGCCGAAGTCAACCGGAACACCCGGCTGCGCCTCATAGCTCGCACTCAATTGGAAACCGCCAAACAACGCCGACTTCCACCCGCTCGTCGCCCACGCCTTGCCGCGACCCAGAGGAAGGTCCCACACTCCCTCTGCAGTAAACCGCACTGGCTGGCTGTACTTCGTGATCTCCCAGCTCGGCATGGCATCGTAGGGATTCGCAAAGTAGTCGCTATCATACTGATGGTTGAACTGAACTGACGCCATCACGGTCAAGCCTCGACTGTAACGGCGGGTCAGCGTAACCAGCGCCTCGTGGAAGTGAGTCGCTCCAAGAGACTGGTTCAACCCAAGCCCTCCCATCTGCGGATACGCCCTCACCAGGTTCGAGATGGAGATCTGCTGCTGGGTAAAGTACGAGTTCAGCGACATTCTGTTGTACGCCGCCGGATTGCTCGAAGCCACGCCGCTGAAGTTCGACAGCGCAAATGGATTCGTGATCTTGCTATTCATCACCGTGTTGGGAGCGGTGTTCGGCTGCGTGCCGGTGGAATAAAACGACTGCGGCGTGAAGGCGGAGTTCTTCGTGACCTGAAGATTGCTGGTGTAGGCGATGTTGTAAGAGACATCGAGCACCATCGAATCGGTCAGCTGATACTGCACGCCAATCGAACCGCGCTGCTGCCGTGCCGGAACCAGGCCATGATCGAAGATCGTCGGATTGGACCCGAGGTAGTAAAGAGACCCTGCCGCACCGCCAATCGGCGTATTGAACCGCGAGCCTCCCCCGTTTATGGGGAACGGATCGGCCAGCGGAGACGTGCCGGGCACAAAGTTCGTGCCGAAGGTGTTCGATGTCACTACGCTCGTGCTTGCGCTGAATCCGTCTTGATTGACAGCAGCATTCAACGCATTCAGTGTGTCGAAGAAGAGACCGTAGCCTCCACGAATCACCACCTTAGGCGTCGCCTGATAGGCAACGGCGATGCGCGGCAGAAAGCGATAGCTATTGCCCCACACGCTTCTGGCCGCTCCATTCATACCGGCATACAGTGGACCACCCTGGATCTGCAGCGAAGAAGGCAGGACCGCCCTCTGCGCCGCGGTCGCTCCCGACAGAGCGCTCTGGTAGGCCGTGTTCGCAGGCTGCGAGATCGGACTCAGGTCCGCGCTCGGATTCCATCCCACGATCATCTGGTTGTGCTTCTCCACCACGCCATACTCATACTCAAAACGCAGCCCGCCAATGAGCGTAAGTTTCGGCGTAAGCCTCCACGTGTCTCCCGCATAGATCGCGTAATAAGGCGACTGCAGTGAGAGAGACGAGTTCTTCGCGACCGCGGCCGAGGTATCGACTCCCATCAGGAAGGCCGCGTAGCTCAGACCGGTGTTCGACTGTTGGAAGGCGCTGTCGGATCCGTTGTTCTGTTGCGTATAAGTGTTGTCGAAGTTATAGGTGCCAGAGACGTTTCCTCCAACCCCATTCGAAGCATTCTGCCATCGGTACTCCGCCCCTGCGCGAATCGTGTGGCGCCCCCGCACATGAATCACGTTTCCGCGAAGCGCAAAAGAGCGATAGGTCGAAGCCACGCTATCCACCTGGCCCAGCGAAGTGGAAGGCGCGCCCGGAACCGCGTTCTGATATGCGGAGATCTGCAGCACCGGAAGCTGCACCAGCGCGGCGTTCGCCTGCTGTGCGTACTGATCGGTATAGCTCGGCAGGCCTAGGCTACTTGGACTGTACTTGTCGTACCCGGGGTAGTAGCAGCAGTGCGTCTTGTAGTTCGTGCCTCCGAACGTCACATCGATATTCGTATGCTCGTTGAAGACGTGATCCCATCCCATCGCTGGAACATCGATCCAGCGAGGCCCCTGCTGCTGTCCGGCATTGCCCACCGTCCAGTCGTTCTGGCCCTTGGTGTAGTTGCCGCGCGTATAGCGCACGAAGAGGTTGTCCTTCGATGTGAACTTGTAGTCCACGCGCCCCGTGTAGTCTCGATAGGTCTGCGGCGTGATCTGCGTGTACGAGAAGTTGCTGCCAAGCGGATTATTCTGCGTTGGCACCGGTTGAAGGCTGTTGTAAAGCTGCACCATCGCGCTGTTGGTCAAACGGCTCGCGGGAATGACATTGCCGCAGAAAGGCTGGCGGCGCGGAATCCCATTCCCGTCGATCACCACCGAATACGGATCGTAGATCTGGTACTGGCCAAAATACGGTGTCCCCGCCGGACATGCCGAGGTAAAGCTCGATGGAATATTCGTGGTCTGCTGCTGAAGGTCC
>Ga0193742_1000967_pt1 | contig 18113 bp, 18 predicted proteins | sample L2c1metaG_FD_165511 | JGI IMG/M metagenome (GOLD analysis project Ga0193742, IMG submission 165511) | Soil microbial communities from a riparian zone of the East river system, Colorado, United States - L2c1 | ecosystem: Environmental > Terrestrial > Soil > Riparian zone | place: USA: East River... | reverse complement strand
ACGACGCGAGCCCGAGGACCGACCCCGGCATCATCGACGCGCTGCGCGGCATCAACCCGTGGGTCGACCAGGCGGAGTTCGACCACCACGGGTTCGGGCTCGTCCGTGCGACGCCCACGTCGTTCGACGTCACGCTCAAGCGCGTCTCGACGATCAAGTCGCGCTCGACGGCGACCCTCTCCGACAAGGGCTTCCGCTATCGCGTCGAGCGCGGGCAGCGCTCGATCAAGGGCGTCAACGGCTAGAGCGAGATCTCCTGCGCGTCCACGCGGCCGGCCTGCCAGGCCGCGTGGGCGGCGATCGCGATCGCCAGGTCCTGGATCGCGAGGCCGGTGGAGTCGAACAGCGTGATCGCGTCGTCGTCCGGCCGCCCCGGCGCCGCGCCCGCGAGCACCGCGCCGAGGTCGGTCACCGCGTCGCGCTCCACCACGCCCGCCTCCACGGCGCCCGTCAGCTCGCCGCCGTGCGACGCCTGCGCCCACTCGTCGCAGAACAGCGTGCAGCGCGCGACCGCGTCGATGCTCGCCTCCGCCTTGCCCGGGCCGTCGGCGCCGAGCATGTTGAGGTGCAGCCCGGGCCGCAGGTCGCGCTCCTGCACCACCGGCTCGTGGCCGGGCGTCACGCAGCACACGACGTCGCACGCCAGCGCCTCCGCGCGGTCGCCGGCGCGCCAGCCGAGCTCCCGCGCCAGTGCCGCGGCCGCCTCCGGCCGCGGGTCGGCGCACACGCCGGGCCCGTAGCCCGCCGCCGCCAGGCAGCGCGCCGCCCACGCACCGTGCAGCCCGCAGCCGATCACGCCGACCGTCGCGGCGCCCGGCCGGGCGAGCGCCTGGGCCGCGACCGCCGCGACCGCGCCGGTCCGCAGCGCCGTGACCGCGCGCGCGTCGAGCAGCATCCGCGGCGCGCTGGTCGCCGCGTCGGACAGGCAGACGACGCCCATCACCGTCGGCAGCCCGTGCATGCCCGGATTGCCGGGGAACGACGAGATCCACTTGAGCATCGCGAACCCGCCGCCGAGCGCGGGCATCGCCCGGAAGTCGCCGTGCGGCGGGGACTCGAGGTAGATCTTGGACGGCATCGTCCACTCGCCGGCGTGGTGCGCCGCGAACGCGGCGCGCACGTGCTCGATCGCCTGCGCCGGCGAGACGGCGGCGAGCACGGCGTCGTGGCCGAGGACGGGTACTACCACGGGCTCCGGGCGTCGGGCGCGAGCCCGACGGCCTCGAGCCTGGCCGCGCGCAGCCACGGATCGGGGGCGGGATCCGGCGGCGCGGCGGGCGGCAGCGTGTCGCGCAGGAACTGCTCGACGGCGGCGATCACCGCCGCGGCCTCCTCGGGGGAGGCCGACGACCCTTCGATCCGCAGTCGCGGGCGCCGGTTCACGCCCGCAACCTTAGTTCAGACCGCGCACTCGCCTTCGCCGCGGATGACCTGGAACGGGACCTTGCGGTTCCAGTCGATGAAGTGGTTCATCGTCTCCAGGCCGAACTCCACCGGCATGGCGAGGTCGCGGACCTGGTCCTCGAACGCGGTCGTCCCGACCCGCGCGGCGTACGCGTTGAACGCCTCGCCGTCCTCGCGCTCGGCCTCGTAGTTGCGCAGCCAGCGCTCGACGGCCTCGGGCACGCGCTTCGCGGGCAGGCGGACCTTCAGGCGCGCGCCGTACGCGATCTCGCCGCCTTCGTAGTTGCCGCCGATGTGCGCCACGTAAGCGGGGATCGTGTGCTGGCCGACCTTGATCGACGCGCCGTAGAACCCGATGTTGCCGATGTGGTGCTGGCTGCAGCCGTTCGGGCAGCCCGACATCTTGATGTGGATCCGGCGTGTCAGCGGGTCGGTGATGTTCATCGACTCGATCCGCTCCTGCACGGCCCGGTTGAGCCCCATGGAGCTCGTGATCCCGAGCTTGCACGAGTCCGTCCCCGGGCAGGAGACGACGTCGTTGATCTCGTCCGAGCCGGCGTCGCCGAGCCCGAGCTCGCGCAGCCGCTGCCAGACGTCGTAGACCGCCTCGTCGCGCACCCAGCGCAGCAGCAGGTTCTGGTGCACCGTCGTGCGGGCGTAGCCGCCCGAGTACTCGCGCATGATCGCGGCCAGCCCGCGGAACTGCTCGGGGGTGAGGTCGCCGCGGACCACCTTGACCTGGACGGCGGCGAAGCCGGCCTGGCGCTGGGGCTCCACGTTCGCCTCGAGGAAGCGCGCGAACTCCGTGCCGTCGCCGTTGGGCGAGCCGTAGCCGACCGGCGGCGCCGGGGCGTTCGCCTCCTCGTCGTGGACGAACAGGCGGTGATCGACCGAGAAGTCGCGCTCGGCGACCCAGTCGCCCTGCAGCTCCTCGTCGACCATCCGGCGCACCTCTTCGATGCCGACCTTGTCGACCAGCACCTTGATGCGGGCGCGCGCCCGGTTCACGCGCAGCCAGTCCTGGCGGTCGAAGATGCGGAAGACCGCCTCGGCCCACGTGAGGTACTCGCCGTCGTCGGCGGTCACGAAGTCGACCAGCGTCGGCGCGATGCGCGGCATGATCGACGTGCCGCCGCCGACCCGGATCTCGAAGCCGCGGACGCCGTCGCGCTCGCGCGCGATGAACGCGATGTCGTGGATGCCGGTCAGCGCGCGATCGGTGTCGGAGCCGGTGAACGCGGTCTTGACCTTGCGCGGCATGAGCTGCGTCGTCGGGTGGCGGACGAAGTAGCGCACGTACGCGCCGACGTACGGCGTCGGGTCCCACAGCTCGTCGTGGCAGACGCCCGCCCACGGGTCGGCCGTCACGTTGCGCACGGTGTTCCCGCAGCCTTCGCGGCTGGAGAGCCCGACGGCGGAGATCTCGCGGATCAGCTCCGCCATGTCGCGCAGCGGGATGTGATGGATCTGGATGTTCTGGCGGGTCGTGATGTGGGCCTTGTCGAGCGGCGCCCAGCGCTCGACCACGTCCGCGAACATGTCCATCTGCTCGGGGTTGATCCCGCCCCAGGGCAGCTTGACCCGGCACATCTGGACGTCGGCCTGACGCTGCCCGTAGACGCCCTGCTTGAGCCGGAAGCCGATGAACTCCGTCTCGGGCGTGTCACCGGCGAGGAACTTCTCGGCCTCGTTGTCGAAGTCGTCGAACTCCCGCGCCAGGATCGGGATGACGTGGCCGGGGACGTCCTCGTGGACTTCGGGGTTCTCGAGCGACCCCTTGCGGCCGGTGCTGGTCGAAGGCTCCATAGCGCCCACAAGTTATCACGGGAAACCCGCTAGGAATTTATTGCTCGGAATCCCGACCCGAGTTGATACCTTTCGTCTCCCATGACGGATTCGCGCCCTGAGGAGATCATCGCCGAAGCGGTCGAGCGGTTCGGCGAGGACCGGCTCGCGCTGGCCGCCTCGTGGCAGAAGGAGACCGCCGTGCTGGTCGACCTCGTGCGCAAGCACGCGCCCGGCGCGCGCATCTTCACGCTCGACACCGGCGTGCTGTTCGACGAGACCTACGCCACGTGGCGCAAGGTCGAGGAGCGCTACGGGATCACGGTCGAGGCCTACCGGGGCGACTGGGTCCCGGGCCTCTGGGCCACCGATCCCGACCGCTGCTGCTTCCTGCGCAAGGTCGAGCCGCTCGAGCGCGCGCTGGCGGACGCCGACTGCTGGATCTCCGGCGTCCGGCGCGACCAGTCCCCCGACCGCGTCGACACCGAGGAGCTCGACTGGGACGAGCGGCACGGCCTCTGGAAGGCCAACCCGCTCGCGACCTGGACCGAGCGCGACGTGTGGGCCTACATCTCCGCGCACGACCTGCCGTACAACCCGTTGCACGACCAGGGCTACTCGTCGATCGGCTGCACGCACTGCACGCTGCCGGGCGCGGGACGCGAGGGGCGCTGGGCCGGACTGGAGAAGACCGAATGCGGACTGCACGCGCCGGCCTCGCGCTGACGCATCTGGAGGCCCTCGAGGCCGAGGCGATCCATGTCATCCGGGAGGTCGCGTCCGAGCTGGAGCGGCCCGTGCTGCTGTTCAGCGGCGGCAAGGACTCGATCGTGCTCGCGCACCTGGCACGCAAGGCGTTCCGGCCGGGCCACGTGCCGTTCGCGCTGATGCACGTCGACACCGGCCACAACTTCCCCGAGGTCCTCGCGTTCCGCGACCGCTTCGCCGCCGAGCTGGGGATCGAGCTGCTCGTCGCCTCCGTGCAGGAGTCGATCGACGCCGGCCGCGTGGTCGAGGAGACCGGTGCGCGCGCGTCCCGCAACCGGCTGCAGACGACGACGCTGCTCGACGCGATCGAGGCGCACGGGTTCGACGCCGCGTTCGGCGGCGCGCGCCGCGACGAGGAGCGCGCCCGGGCGAAGGAGCGGATCTTCTCGTTCCGTGACGACTTCGGCCAGTGGGACCCGCGCCGGCAGCGGCCCGAGCTGTGGAACATCTACAACGGGCGCGTCCGCCGCGGCGAGCACGTGCGCGTGTTCCCGATCTCCAACTGGACCGAGCTCGACGTGTGGGAGTACATCGCCGGCGAGGGGCTCGAGCTGCCGTCGATCTACTTCGCCCACGAGCGCGACGTGTTCGCGCGCGACGGGATGCTCTACGCGGTCTCCGACCACGTCGTGCTGCTCGACGGCGAGGCGCCCGCGCGCGCGTCGGTGCGCTACCGGACCGTCGGCGACATGTCGTGCACTGGCGCGGTCCGCTCGACCGCCGCCACGCTCGAGGAGGTCGTGGGCGAGATCGCCGCCACGCGCATCACCGAGCGCGGCGAGACGCGCGCGGACGACCGCGTGAGCGAGGCCGCGATGGAGGACCGCAAGCGCGAGGGGTACTTCTAAGTGGTCGCTCTCGTCGACTGTTGCGAGAGGGGCCACTAGCCGTGGCCGACCTGCTGCGCCTGGCGACCGCCGGCTCGGTCGACGACGGCAAGTCCACGCTGATCGGGCGGCTGCTCTACGACGCCAAGGCGGTGCTCGCCGACCAGCTCGAGCACGTGGAGCAGGTGTCGGCCCGCCGCGGCACGCCGTTCGACCTCGCGCTGCTCACCGACGGCCTGCGCGCCGAGCGCGAGCAGGGCATCACGATCGACGTCGCCTACCGCCCGTTCGCGACGGCCCGGCGGCGGTTCATCATCGCCGACACGCCCGGCCACGCGCAGTACACGCGCAACATGGTCACCGGCGCCTCGACGGCCGACCTCGCGCTGATCCTCGTCGACGTGCGCGGCGGCATGACCGAGCAGTCGCGCCGCCATACCGCGATCGCCAAGCTGCTCGGCATCCGGCACGTCGTCGTGTGCGTGAACAAGATGGACCTCGCCGGCTACGCCGAGGAGGCGTTCGACGCGATCGTGCGCGAGGTGCTCGAGTGGTCGGCGCGGCTGGATCTCCACGACGTGGCGTTCATCCCGATCTCGGCGCTGCACGGCGACAACGTCGTCGACCGCTCCGAGACGATGCCGTGGTACGGCGGCGAGCCGCTGCTCGCACACCTCGAGACGGTTCCGCTCGACCGCGCCGAAGGCCCGGCGCGCCTGCCGGTGCAGTACGTGATCCGCGCCGAGCGCCGGCTCTACGCCGGCCAGGTCGCGTCCGGCGCGCTGCGGGTCGGCGACGAGATCGCCGTCCTCCCCGGCGGCGAGCGGAGTCGCGTCGCGGCGATCGAGGGCCCGGCCGGGCCGCTCGAGGAGGCCGCCGCGCCGCTCTCGGTCGCGATCGCGCTGGAGGACGAGCTCGACGTCAGCCGCGGCGACCTGATCGCCCCGGTCGCGGCGGCGCCGGCGCCCGTCCGGGAGCTGACCGCGACCCTGTGCTGGCTGGGGGACGAACCGGCGCGGCCCGGCGGGCGCTACCTGCTCAAGCACGCCGCGCGCACGGTGCGCGCCAAGCTCGACACGATCGAGCACCGGCTCGACCTGGAGGCGCTCGAGCGGACCCCGGCGGCCGAGCTCGCGCTCAACGACCTCGCGCGCGTCCGGCTGCGGCTCGGCGAGCCGCTGGCGGCCGATCCGTACGCGGAGAGCCGGGCGACCGGCGCGTTCATCCTCATCGACGACGCGACCAACGACACGGTCGCCGCCGGTATGGTCGAAGGGTGAAGACCGCCGACACCCGCTGGCACGACGGTGCCGTGACCCCCGCCGATCGCGCCGCCGCACTCGGCTTCAAGGGCGCGACGATCTGGTTCACCGGCCTCCCCGCGTCGGGCAAGTCGACGCTCGCGGTGGAGCTCGAGGCGCTGTTGATCGGCGCCGGCCGCCCGGCGTTGCGGCTCGACGGCGACAACCTCCGCCACGGGCTCAACGGCGACCTCGGCTTCAGCCCCGAGGACCGCGCGGAGAACGTCCGCCGCACCGCACACGCCGCCGCGCTGCTCGCCGAGGCCGGCGTCGTCGCGCTCGTCGCGCTCGTCTCGCCCTACGCGTCGGACCGCGCGACGGCCCGCGCGATCCACGCGGCGGCCGGCCTGCCGTTCCACGAGGTCTGGGTCTCGACCGGCCTGGCCGAGTGCGAGCAGCGCGATCCCAAGGGGCTGTACGCGCGCGCTCGTGCGGGCGAGCTGCCCGGGTTGACCGGTGTCGGTGACGTGTACGAGGCGCCGGAGTCGCCGGACCTGGAGATCGGCGGTGCGGAGCCGATCCCGGCGGCGGCCGCTCGGGTGCTCGCTGCGGTCTCGTGAGGCGCCCGCCGGCGCCGCCGGACCCGCTCCCTTCAATGCCGCCGTTCAGCGCGCCTAGGCCCAGGCGAGGCGCAGGCGCGCGAGGCCTTGGGCGATCTCGTCCGGCCCGTGGGTCGTGAACGAGAGCCGCAGCGCGGCCAGGTCCGGCGGCCCCGCGAAGAACGGGAAGCCCGGCACGAACGCGACGTCGTGGACCAGCGCGCGGTCGAGCAGCTCGGCCGCGTCCCAGCCGTCGGGCAGCCTCGCCCACACGAACATGCCGCCGTCGGGGTGGTTGTGGGTGGAGCCCGGCGGCAGCGCGTCGGCCAGTCCGGCCAGCAGCGCGTCGCGGCGCGGGCCGTAGGCGCGCCGCAGCTCGGCGACCCGCGCGTCGAGGTCGGTCGCCACGAGCCAGTGCGCGGCGGCGGCCTGGTCGACGGTGGAGGAGTGCAGATCGGCCGCCTGCTTGGCGATCGCGAGCGGCTTGCGCAGCGCCTCGGGCGCGCGGACCCAGCCGATCCGCAGCCCGGGCGCGGCGATCTTCGACAGCGTCGAGAGCGACAGCACGCGGTCGTCGAGCGCCGCGAGCGGCGGCAGTGGCTCGCCGCGGTAGCGCAGCTCGCCGTAGGGATCGTCCTCCAGCAGCCAGAAGCCGCCGCGCCGGGCGAGCGCCACGAGTGCCTCGCGCCGCTCGAGCGGCAGCGTCCGCCCGGTCGGGTTCTGGAACGTCGGGATCGTGTACAGCAGCCGCGCGCCGTGGCGCCCGGCCAGCGCCGCGGCGGCGTCCGGGTCGAGCCCGTCGTCGTCGCACGGCACCGGCACGACCGTGGCGCCGGCGAGCTGGAACGCCTGCAGCGCGGCGAGGTAGGACGGCTCCTCCACGAGCACCGTGTCGCCCGGCTCCAGCAGCACCGTCGCGATCAGCGTGAGCGCCTGCTGCGAGCCGCTCGTGATCAGCAGCTCGTCGGCGTGCGTCGGCAGCCCGCGCACCGTGAGCCGGTCGGCCACCGCCGCGCGCAGAGCCGGATCGCCCTCCGTCGTCGAGTACTGGAGCGTCCGACCGGCGACGTCGTCGCCCAGCGCGGCGGCGAACGCCGCGCGCGTGCCGGCGGCGTCGAACAGCTCCGGCGCGGGCAGGCCGCCGGCGAACGAGATCACGCCGGGCCGCTGGGTGAGCGCGAGGATCTCGCGCACCGGAGAGGACTGCACGCCGCGCAGCCGGGCGGCCAGCGGCGGCGTGGGCGCGCTCTCGACGTACATCGGAGCAGCAGGGTACCGGCAGCACCAAGGACGTGCGGCCGCCGCGGACGGCGACCGCACGCCAAGGGAGGAGGGTCCTATCGGTGCGAGAGGCCAGTAGGCGCGGCGCTGCCGGGGTAGCCCCAGTGCGGGCTCGCGGGCGCGGCGATCAGTGCGACGAACAAGGCTGCGAGGGGGGCGCGCATGGCAGCAGGAACGCTGCCGACTGCGAGAACTTGCGCTCAGGCGGGAACGGCCGCCGGCGTGACCTCGCCGAGCAGCTCGGCGAGCAGGTCCGCGAGCACGAGCTCGAGGTCCTGGTCGGCCAGCCGGCCCGCCTCGGTGAACGCGTCCTCGGCGAGCCCGACCGGCAACTCGCGGTCGATCACGCGCGCGCCGATCGCCCCGAGCACCTTGCGCAGCTCGGCCTGCGCCCAGACCGCGCCGAACAGCCCGGTGCTGGCTCCGACCACCGCGACCGGCTTGCCGCGCAGCGGGCTGGTGGCCAGCGGGCGCGAGAGCCAGTCGAGCGCGTTCTTGAGCTGGCCGGGTATCGAGTGGTTGTACTCGGGCGTGGAGAAGAGGACGACGTCGGCGGCGGCGATCGCGCGACCGAGCGAGCGCAGCGCCTCGGGGCGCGGCGCGCTCGCGTCGTCGTCGGCGTCGTAGGGCGGCACGGCCTTCAGGCCCTCCCACAGCTCCAGCTCGGCCCCGGGCGGCAGCAGCGCGGCTGCCGCCCGGAGGAGCTTCGTGTTGTGGGAGTCCCGGCGCAGGCTGCCCGAGATCCCCAGGACCTTCATTACGCCTTGACGAGCTGGAGGTCGACGTGGAGGCGGACGTCGTTGGCCAGCGCGAGGCCGCCCTTGGGCAGCGGGTTGTTCCAGGTCAGGCCGAAGTGCGTGCGGTCGAGCGAGGCCTCGAGCGTGACGCCGACGCGCGTGTTGCCCCACGGATCCTCGTCCGGCCCGTTGAGCGTGCCGCGCGCCTCGACCGGGCGGGTGTCGCCCTTGATCGTCAGGTTGCCGTCGACGATCAGCTCATCGCCGTCGACGCGCCAGCCGGTCGACTCGAACGTGATCGCCGGATGGCGCTCGGTGTCGAAGAAGTCGGGCGCCTGGAGGTGCGCGTGGAAGTTCTCGTCCTTGACGGTGATCGACTCGGGCGCGACCGAGCCGGTGACGCGCGGCTGATCGCCGGTCGTGTCGAGCGTGACGTCGAACTTCTCGAAGCCGGCGCGGAACGTCCCCGCCATGTACTTGATCGCGAAGCCGGCGGTGGAGTGGTTCGCGTCGAGGCCCCAGGTCGCTGCGGGCAGATCCTGCTGGACGGTCGTGCTCATTGGTGCTCCCCTGTGGTGGTGTCGAGGCCGGACCGGAGTCCGCTTACCTTTCGTGAGCAGGGTAGCGTGCCGGACCGCGGTCCGCAAGGCCCAACCGGACTGCGGTCCTATTATGCGCTCGGCGCCGCGACGAGGCCGCGGCCCAGGAGGTCGCGGAAGCGGCCGATCGCGTCCGCGACGCCCTCGTGCAGCGGCGTCGCCGGCGCGTCCGTGTCGCCCACGCCGGAGGGGAAGGGCAGCACGACGGGCTCGTACGCGATCTCGGCCCCCGGAGCGGCGGCGCGGATCGCGGCGATCAGCTCGTCGGTGTGAACCGACGGCCCGCCGATGTCGCGGAGGCTCGCGCCGCGCCCGTCCGCCCGCGCCGCCGCGACGAACGCCGCGGCCACGTCCGGCGCGTACTGGAGCTGGTACGCGCCGCCGAACGGCATCGTGTAGGCCTCGCCCGCGGCGGCGGCGAGCATCGCGGTCGTCGGTGCCGACGTCACGCCCTGGTCGCGGCCGGGCCCGTACACCGTGTGCGGGCGGAGCCCGACGCTGGGCGTCTCGCGCTCCTGCGCGTACACCGCGGCGGTGCCCTCGTTGGCGCGCTTGTAGACGCCGTACAGGGTGCCCGGAGCCCCCTGCATCGCGGGCGCGGCGCCGTTGGCGTCGTCGAGCGCGTCGTACGCGGCGACCGACGAGGCGTACACGACGGGACCCATCCGGTCGCGCCGGCGGGCGACCGCCTCGAACACGTTGACCGTCCCGACCACGTTGACGCGCGCGCCGAGCGGCGGGTCGGCGCGGCAGAACGGGACCTGCAGCGCGGCGAGGTGGATCACGTGCGTGATCGCGTGCTCGTCGAGCGTGCGCTCGAGCGCGTCGAGGTCGGTGATGTCCCCGCGGACCTTCGTCAGGCCGGCGATCGCGGCGTCGTCGAGCACGAGCCGCAGCCGGTGGTCGTCGTCGGACGCGTCGAGCGCGACGACGGGCGTGGCCTCGCGCGTGAGCTGCGCGACGACCCACGCGCCGATGCAGCCGTTGGCGCCCGTCACCAGGAATCGCTCATCCATGCGCGGCAGCGTATCTCCCCGGCGCGCGCGCCAGCGGCGCGGAGATACCATCCCGCGCCGCATGTTCACCAAGGTCCTCGTCGCCAACCGCGGAGAGATCGCCGTGCGTGTGATCCGCGCGCTCGACGAGCTCGGCATCGCCTCGGTCGCCGTCTACTCCGAGGCCGACCGCGACGCGCAGCACGTCAAGCGGGCCGGCGAGGCGTACCTCCTCGGGCCGGGACCGGCCGCTCAGTCCTACCTCGTGGTCGACAAGCTCATGGAGGTCATCGAGCAGTCGGGCGCCGAGGCCGTCCACCCCGGCTACGGCTTCCTCGCCGAGAACGCCGCGTTCGCGCGCCGGCTCGAGGAGGCCGGCGTCACGTTCATCGGACCGCCGGCGTCGGCGATCGAGGCGATGGGCTCCAAGACCCGGGCGCGCGAGCTGATGCAGGCCGCCGGCGTCCCGATCGTCCCCGGGACGACCGCGCCCGTCGACACGATCGAGGACGCGGGGAGGATCGCCGCGGAGATCGGCTACCCGGTCGCGGTCAAGGCCGCGGGCGGCGGCGGCGGCAAGGGCTTCCGCGTCGCGCTCGAGCCGGACAAGCTCGCCGACGCGTTCGAGGGCGCCGCGCGCGAGGGCGAGAAGTTCTTCTCCGACCCGACCGTCTACCTCGAGCGCTACCTGCCCGACCCGCGCCACGTCGAGGTGCAGGTGCTGGCCGACGGGCACGGCTCGGTGATCCACCTCGGCGAGCGCGACTGCTCGATCCAGCGCCGCCACCAGAAGCTGATCGAGGAGTCCCCGGCGCCGATGGTCGACGCGGCGCTGCGCGAGCGGATCGGCAGGATCGCGACCGAGGCGGCGCGCGCGGTCGACTACCGCGGCGCCGGGACGATCGAGGGACTGCTCCAGGACGGCGAGTACTTCTTCCTCGAGATGAACACGCGCGTGCAGGTCGAGCACTGCGTGACCGAGGCGACGACCGGCATCGACATCGTGCGCGAGCAGATCCGGATCGCCGCCGGCGAGCCGCTGTCGGTCACGCAGGACGAGGTCGTCCTCCGCGGCCACGCGATCGAGTGCCGCATCAACGCCGAGGACGCGGCGAGGAACTTCGCGCCCGCGCCCGGCACCATCACCCGCTACCGCGAGCCGTCGGGGCCGGGCGTGCGTGTCGACTCGGGCGTGCTCGCCGGCTCGGAGATCACGCCGCTGTACGACCCGATGGTCGCGAAGCTGATCGTGTGGGACGTCGATCGTGACGCGGCGACGCGCCGCATGGCGCGCGCGCTGGACGAGTTCGACATCGACGGCGTCCGGACGCTGATCCCGTTCCACAAGGCGATCATGGCCTCGCACCAGTGGGCCGCCGCCGAGACGTGCCGCGACCTGGTCGAGGACCGGGCGTGGTTGAAGGCCCTCGCGTTCGAGCCGGCGGCGCCGAGCGCCGCCGACGGCGAGCCGGAGCCGCTGGAGCGGACCTACACGGTCGAGGTGTCCGGCAAGCGCTTCGACGTCCGCGTGCTCGGCGACGCGATCGCCGCGGCCGCCGGCGGGAACTCCGCGGCGCCGGCGAAGCCGCGGCGCGAGCGCCGGGCCTCCAGCGGCGGCGGCGCGGCCGGCGACACGCTCGCCTCCCCGCTGCAGGGCAACATCTTCAAGATCCTGGTGGAGCAGGGCGCGACCGTCGAGGAGGGCGCGCTCGTCTGCATCATCGAGGCGATGAAGATGGAGAACGAGATCGCCGCCCACAAGGCGGGCGTGATCGTCGAGCTCCCCATCTCCGAGGGCGCTTCCGTCACCGCGGGCGACACGCTCGCGGTGATCAAGGCGCCCGCGTAGCGTCAGCCCGCGACGCGCGCCGCGTTCTCGGCGTGGATCTTGCGCATCGCGCCGTTCCGCCGCGTGAGCGGCAACGGCGCCTCGGCGCCGCGCTCGACGAGCGCGGCGAGGTAGGCCCGGTCCTCGCGCAGGATGGCCAGCGCGCGCTCCGACTCGAGCACCGCGCCGTGCCCGGGCACCACGTGCTCCGCCTGCTCCACCAGCGGCTCGAGCCGCGCGAGCGTGGCGAGGTAGGCCGACGCCGACCCGCCCTCCGAGATCCACGGGATCTCGACCGGCGACACGTAGTCGCCGCAGACGAGCACGGACGCCCACGGCACCCACACCGCCATGCCGTCGACCGTGTGCCCGTCGGCGGGATGCAGCTCCAGCTCCCGCTCGCCGATCGCGCAGTGGCCCGGCACCGGCAGCGCTTGCGGCCCGGAGAGCACCAGCGGCGCCGGGCGCTCGACGTAGTGCTCCTCGTCGAAGTCCCGCAGCTCGCGCTGTGCGGTGCCCGGCTCGTTGCGCAGCCGGGCGGCGCTGGACTCGGCCAGCCCGAGCGGCGCGTCGCCGAACGCGTAGCGGCCCAGCAGGTGGTCCCAGTCCGCGTGGGTGGTGAGACAGCCGACGACCCGGAACCCGGCCTGCTGGGCAACGGCCGGCAGCAGCTCCAGCTCGTCCGGCAGCACGGGCGAGTCGATGCAGAACGCCTCCTCCCCCGACCGCACCAGCGTGCAGGTCGTCTGCCAGAAGCGCGAGGTGACGACGACGACGTCGGGGTGCAGCCCGACGGCCTTCACGGCCCTACGCGGCGCCGAGCAGCTTGGCCGCCTCGAGGAGGTTCTTGACCTCCGCGGTCGGCTTCTTCTGCGTCGAGTCCAGCGTCTCCTTGGTGCGGTTGACCCAGATCACGGGGACCTTGGCCTTGAGGCACGGATCGACGTCGTAGTAGTAGCTGGAGGCGACGTGCACCCAGCCCTTCTTGCCCCCGATCCGCCGCTCGGCCTCCTTGAAGTGCGCGGGGTCCGGCTTGTAGGAGCGGACCTGCTGCGCGGTCACGACGAGGTCGAAGTCGGCCTTGAAGTGGCGCCGCGTCTCGCCGAGCAGCTTGTCGTCGACGTTGGAGACCAGTCCGATCTCGAACTTCTTCCCGAAGCGGTCGAGCTGCGTGTTGGTCTCCTTGAAGGTCGGCCAGCGCTTGACCGAGTCGGGCAGGAAGCCGGAGCGCGAGGGCTCGAGCGGCCAGCCGAGCTGCTTGGAGATCTGGACGGCGGTGCGGCGCAGGACCTCGGCGTAGAGCTCGTACGACCCGCCCTTGATCTCCTGCTGGGTCTGCATGAACAACGGGATCAGCTCGTCGCGCGAGAGCGTGTAGCCGTCCTTCTCGGCTTCCTTGGCGAACGCGTCGTATACACCCGTCTCCCAATCGATGAGGGTTCCGTAGACGTCGAAGGTGACGTAGGTGACTTCCTTGGGGAGCGGCATAGGCGACGGAGCATTGTGACAGCGTGCGCACGAACGTGGCCTCGACAGGCGCAGCGGCGCTCCGCGCACACCCCGTTGGCTAGAGTCAGCGCCCGCTCATGGACCTCCTCGAATACCAGGGCAAGCAGCTCTTCGCCCGCCACGGGGTGCCGGTGCCCAAGGGCGCCCCCGCCACCACCGTCGAGCAGGCGGTCGCGGCCGCCGACGAGCTCGGCTACCCCTGCGTCGTCAAGGCGCAGGTGCTGATCGGCGGCCGCGGCAAGGCCGGCGGCATCAAGCTCGCGAACGACCGCCACGAGGCCGAGGAGCACGCCCGCGCGATCCTCGGGATGGACATCAGGGGCTTTACCGTCCACGAGGTGTGGGTGGAGGAAGCGTCGGACATCGCCGCCGAGTACTACGCGTCGATCGTGTTCGACCGCTCCGCGAAGAAGCCGCTGGTGATGCTCTCCACCCAGGGCGGGATGGACATCGAGGAGGTCGCCGAGCGCGACCCTGACGCGATCGCCAAGCTGCACGTCGACCCGCTGCTCGGCTTCCAGGACTTCCACGCGCGGCGGCTGGCGTTCGAGGCCGGCGTCGACGCGGACGTGATCCGCGGCGTCGGCGCGCTGCTGAGCAAGCTCTACGACGCGTTCGTCGGCGAGGAGGCGATGCTCGTCGAGGTCAACCCGCTGATCGTCACCGGCGACCGCTCGGTCGCCGCGCTCGACGCGAAGGTGACGCTCGACGACAACGCGCTCTTCCGGCACCCGGAGAACGCGGAGCTGCGCGACGTGTCCGCGGAGGACCCGCAGGAGCGGATGGCCCGCGAACGCGGGCTGACGTACGTGAAGCTCGACGGCAACGTCGGCATCCTCGGCAACGGCGCCGGGCTCGTGATGAGCACGCTCGACGTCGTCGCCCAGGCCGGCGGCGCGCCCGCGAACTTCCTCGACGCCGGCGGCGGCGCCAAGGCCGAGGAGATCACCAGCGCCGTCGAGGTGATCCTCTCCAACGACGCGGTCACCGCCGTGCTGTTCAACATCTTCGGCGGCATAACGCGCGGCGACGAGGTCGCCAAGGGCCTGATCGAGGCGTTCGCGCAGATCGAGCCGGACGTGCCGTTCGTGGTGCGCCTGGACGGGACCAACGACCAGGAGGGGCGCGCGCTGCTGGCCGCGGCCGACCTCCCCAACGTGCACGCGGAGGCCACCATGCTGGGCGCCGCCAAGAAGGTCGTGGAGCTGGCGGGCTCATGAGCGTGTTCGTCGACACCGACACGCGCCTGTGCGTCTCGGGCATCACCGGCCGCGAGGGCACGTTCCACACGCTCAACAACCGGCGCTACGGGACCGACGTGGTGAGCGGCGTCACGCCCGGCAAGGGCGGCCAGGACGTCGACGGGATCCCGGTCTTCAACACGTTCCACGACGCGGTCGAGCAGACCGGCGCGAACACGGCGATGATCTTCGTCCCCCCGCGCTTCGCCGCCGACTCGATCCTCGAGGCCGAGGACGCCGGCATCGCGCTGATCGTCGCGATCACCGAGGGCATCCCGGCGCACGACGAGCTGCGCGTCTACAACCACCTCGCGCGGAACGACGACGTGCGCCTCGTCGGCCCGAACTGCCCAGGCATCCTGTCGCCGGGCAAGGCGAACGTCGGGATCATCCCCGCCGCGTTCTTCAAGGAGGGCAACGTCGGCGTCGTCTCGCGCTCCGGCACGCTGACCTACCAGATCGGCAACGAGCTGGCCCAGCGCGGCTTCGGCAACTCGAGCATCGTGGGCATCGGCGGCGACCCCGTGCCGGGCACCAGCTTCATCGACGTGATCGCCGCGTTCGAGTCCGATCCGGAGACCGAGCTGATCGTGATGGCCGGCGAGATCGGCGGCTCCTCAGAGGAGGAGGCCGCCGACTACATCGCCGAGCACGTCTCCAAGCCCGTCGTCGCCTACATCGCCGGCTTCACGGCGCCGCCGGGCAAGACGATGGGCCACGCGGGCGCGATCGTCTCCGGCACCGCCGGCACGGCGAAGGCCAAGCAGGAGGCGCTGGAGGCGCGCGGCGTGCGCGTCGGTCAGACGCCGACGGCGGTGGCGGAGCTCGCCGCCGGCATCGTCGCCGAAGGCGCCGGCCGGCGAAGCTAGGGATGTAACGTCGCCGAAGGCACCGCCTCGCCACCGCCGGGGCCTGCGGCGACGACGACGGGCGGTGCCTGGCAGGCGAAAGCCATATCCTCAAACCATGTCCACGATCTCGTTCGCCCGGGGCGCGCCGTCGCTCGACATCGTCGACGTGGGAGGCCTGCGCGAGGCCGCGCAGCAGGCGTTCGAGCGAGACCCCGGCGGGACGGTCGGGTACGGGACGTCGGTGGGCTACGTGCCGCTGCGCGAGTGGATCGCCGAGCAGCACGGCGTCGCGGTCGAGCAGGTGCTCGTCACCAACGGCTCGATGCAGGCGGACGCGTTCCTGTTCGAGCTGCTCGTCCGCCCCGGCGACCCGGTCATCGTCGAGTCGCCGACCTACGACCGCACGCTGCTCAACCTCCGCAACCGCGAGGCGGACGTGCACATGGTCGAGCTCGAGACCGACGGGATCGACACCGCCGCGCTGCGCTCGCTGCTCGAGACCGGCGTCAAGCCCAAGCTCGCGCACATCATCCCCAACTTCCAGAACCCGGCGGGCCACACGCTGAGCGCCGCGAAGCGCGCCGAGCTGCTCGCGCTCGCCGCGGAGCACGACTTCACGATCTTCGAGGACGACCCCTACGTCGCGATCCGGTTCGAGGGCGAGTCGCTCCCGACGATGCTCTCCCAGGACGACGCCGGCAAGGTCGTCTACGCGTCGTCGTTCTCCAAGACGGTCTGCCCCGGCATCCGGGTCGGCTACCTCGTCGGCCCGCAGGCGGTGATCAAGCAGATCCAGGGGATCGCGACGAACACCTACATCTCGCCGAACATGGTCGCGCAGTCGATCGTCAACCAGTTCGCCCGCTCCGGGCGCATGGACGGGGCGATCGAGACCGTCAAGAACGCGCTGCGCGACCGGCGCGACGCGCTCGTGGCCGCACTCGAGCGCGAGCTGCCCGAGGCGCGCTTCTCGCCCCCGTCGGGCGGCTACTTCATGTGGGTCGAGCTGCCCGAGGGCGTCGACGTCGCCGAGCTGGAGACCGCCGCGAAGCAGCGCGACGTGCTGTTCGTCAAGGGCACCGACTTCCTCCTCGAGGGGGGCGAGAACACGCTGCGCCTCGCCTACTCGGGCGTGACGCCGGAGGAGATCGACGTGGGCGTCACGCGGCTCGCCGAGGCGGCGCGCTCGCTGGGTGTCGCTGCCTGAGCGTCACCGGTGCTAGCGCCCGTAGCGGTCCTTCGACAGCACGAGCTGCTCGGGCAGCGCGGTGCGGGGCGGGGGCGACGGGTTCGCGATGACCGACACGGTCTCGGCCACCGAGCGCGACACCTCGCAGGTCCGCCCGTCGAGCGCCACGACGATGTGGTCGTCGCCGGAGTCGGTCAGCGTCCCCTTCAACCCGGGCTCGATGCCGGAGTCCTTGAGGTAGTGCAGCAGGTCCTCGGCCTCGTTCTCGAACCGCAGGATGCGCACCTGCGCGCCCTCCTCGACGTCGGCCAGCGGCACGCCGACGATCCGCTCCCCGACGTGGATCGGATGCCCGTGCGGGCACGTCTTGGCGTCGCCGATCGCGGCGAGCATGCGCGCCTCCAGCACCGGTGACATCGCGTGCTCGAGCCGCTCGGCCTCCTCGTGCACCTCGTCCCACGGGATCCCGAGCACGTCGGTCAGGAAGCGCTCGATCAGCCGGTGCCGGCGGACGATCCCCTCCGCGTGCTCGCGCCCGTTGTCGGTGAACGCGAGCGCCTTGTCGGCGCCGCGGGTGACGTAGCCGTCGCGCTCCAGGCGCCCGATCATCTCGTGCACGGTCGGCGCCGAGAGCTGCATGGCGCGGGCGACGTTCGCCCCCGTCATCGGCAGCCCGGCCTCTTGGAGCCAGAAGATCGTCTGGAGGTACTCCTCTTCGGCAACCGTGGCGTGATCGTGCGACATGCGCTGATCGTATCTGGCTAGGACCCGCTGCCCATGGCCGCGACGCGCTTCTCCGCCAGCTCCATGAACGCGCGCGTGGCGGGCGAGAGGTGGGCGTTGCGGCGGGTGATGAACGCGAAGGTGTCGTACAGCGGCGGGTCCAGCGAGACGCTCGAGAGCGTGCGCGCGAAGCCGCGCGTGACGAGCACGCTCGGGTCGGCGATCGTGTCGCCGAGCCGGCGCGCGGCGAGGTCGAGCGCCGCCGTGAGGTACTCGACCTCGATCTGCGGCTCGAGCCGGACGCCCGCCCGCTGGGCGCGCTCCGCGAGCTGGCGGCGCATCGGGTCGACCGGACCCCAGCGCGCGTCGTAGAGGATCAGCGGCGCCGCCGCGAGGTCCTCGATCGTCTTCGGCTTCGCCACCCGCTGCGGGCTCGCGCTGACGTAGTGGTTCTCCTCGCGGATCGACGGGCGCACCTCCAGCCCGCCGTCGTCGATCGGCAGCGCGACCAGGCCCGCCTCCAGCGCGCCCTCCCG
>Ga0193742_1000966_pt1 | contig 18123 bp, 18 predicted proteins | sample L2c1metaG_FD_165511 | JGI IMG/M metagenome (GOLD analysis project Ga0193742, IMG submission 165511) | Soil microbial communities from a riparian zone of the East river system, Colorado, United States - L2c1 | ecosystem: Environmental > Terrestrial > Soil > Riparian zone | place: USA: East River... | reverse complement strand
GCCAGTGTCACAGCGAGCCAATGTCACGGAGAGCGCTCTCCCGTACCATCTGCGGCATGGGTTCTCGCTCGCCAGGACGCACCCCGACGCTGGAGGACGTGGCCAGGGTCGCGGGTGTGTCCCGCGCGACCGTGTCCCGGGTGATCAACGGCATCCGCAACGTCGACCAGGACATCCAGGAGGTCGTTCGGCTCGCCATCGAGAAGACCGGGTACGCCCCGAACCGGGCGGCCCGGTCGCTCGTGACCCGGCGGACCGGCGCCATCGCGCTGGTCGTGTCCGGTGCGGGCGGCGGCGTGTTCGGCGACCCGTTCTTCGGCCGGGTGGTCGGCGGCGTGGTCGACTTCCTGCGCCGGCACGGCATGCACCCGCTCCTGATGCTGGCCGACACCGACGAGTCCCGCGCTGACGTGCTTTCGCACCTGCGGCAGGGCGGCGCGGACGGCGCGCTGCTCGTGTCCACGCACCCGGACGACCGGCTGCCGGCGATGTGCGCGCTGGCGAAGGTGCCGGCCGTGCTGTTCGCGCGGCCGTCGACGGCGCTGCCGGTCAGCTATGTGGACGTCGCGCACCGGGCCGGCGCGGAGTTGGCCGCCCGGCACCTGCTCGCGCGGGGCTGCCGCCAGCTCGCGACGATCTCGGGCCCGTCGGACGTGCCGGCGAGCCAGGAGCGGCTGTCCGGCTTCCGGGAGGAGCTGGCGCGCCACGGCGTCGCGTACGTCCCGAACGTGACCGGCAACTTCACGCTCGAGAGCGGCGAGCAGGCGATGACGAGCCTGCTGTCCGAACACCCGAGGGTGGACGGCGTCTTCGTGGCGAACGACCTGATGGCGCAGGGCGGGCTCGGCGTGCTGCAGGCGTCGGGCCGGCGGGTGCCCGCCGACGTCGCGGTGGTCGGGTTCGACGACAGCAGCGCCGCGCTCGCGTGCCGCCCGCAGCTCACCACCGTGCGGCAGCCGGTGGAGGAGATGGGCGCGAAGATGGCCGAGCTGCTGCTCGCCCACATCGAGGACCCGACCCGCGACCCGACCGTGATGATCTTCGACCCGGTGCTGGTGCCCCGCGACTCGGCCTGACCGCCGTAGCATCGGAAGCATCGCGGGTGGACCGGGGCGGGTGGGATGAGACGCGGGTGGCGACGCAGGACGCAGGACTGGCTCACCAGGGACGTCGCCGCCGCGACGGAGACCGTGCGCCGCACCAGGTGGATGGCCGCCCGCGCCGCCCGCTTCGAGTTCGACCTCGGGTTGGCGCTCGCCGACCAGGCGGCCCGCCTCGCGCAGGACGGCAGGCTCGATGACGCGCTCGACGTGATCGACGAGGCCATCGGCATCGGACGGCGCCGCGCCCCCGCCGAACCGGCGAGGTATGAGCCGAACCTCGCCATCGCCTTGCTGCGCAAGGGTTTCTGGCTGGCCGAGCTGGACCGGTTCGACGCGGCGGGCGCCGCGATGGCCGACGCCGCCGCGATCTTCCGCCGTCTGGTGCCGACCGACCCGGAGCGGTTCGAGCCCGCGCTCTTCGCCGCGCTCAACGCGCACGGCGCGTGGCGGCACAACGACGACCGGCCGGCCGAGGCGTTGCCCGCGCTGCGGGAGGCGGTCGGCATCTGCCGGCGGTTGGTCAGGAGGGTGCCGTCGCGGTACGAGGCGGAGCTGGCCACGGCGCTGGACAACCTCGCGACGTGCCTGCGTGCCGTGGGCCGGGTGGAGGAGGCGGTGCCGGTGCTCGCGGAGTCCGCGCTCATCCGTCACCGCGCGAACCGCTGAACGGCCACCCGGCGTCGAGCGGGTTCTCGGTTGGTCTTGGATGGCGTCAGCGGTCCGCCGTCCGAAAGGAGCGCGATGCGCCTGCGGGTGTTGACCATCAACGTGCAGAACGACGAGGGCGACCCACGGCGCACGGGGCTGCTCAACTACACATTGCGCCGCCTGACCCCCGATCTGGTGGCGTTCCAGGAGGTCTGTTACCCGGACTGGCGCGACCAGTTGGCGGAGCTGGTCGCCGACACCGGGCTGCGGCACACCACGCACCAAGCCGACGTCCTGACCTACGTGCCGCCGCACGCCGACCGGTACGGCGGGACCGCGATCGCGACCAGGTGGCCGCACCGGGTGGTGGAGGCGGTCGACCAGCGCACCCCGGACGTGCACTGGTGGACGCTCGCCGCGCTGATCGACGTGCCGGGGCTCGGCGCGCAGCTGTTCATCACCCCGACCACGCCGTGGCGGCCGGACGCCGAGGCGGCGCGGGTGCGGCAGGCCGTCGAGGTGACCGACCTCGACGTGCGGCACCGGGGGGCGCTGCCGACGGTCATCGCCGGTGACCTCAACGCCTGCCCGGAGGCGGCCAGCATCCGTTATCTCAGCGGACTTCAGCCACTCGCCGGGCGCAGCGCGTACTACCACGACGCGTGGGCCGTGGCCGGCGAAGGACCGGGGCACACCTGGTCGGTGGACAACCCGATCGCCGCCACCGAGATCGACCGGGTGGTCGGGCAGTCCAACCACCGCAGGCGGATGGACTACGTGTTCGTCGGGTCCGCGCACGCGCATCCCAAGGCACGGGCCAGAATCGTGGCCGCGCGACTGGTCGGCGACCGCCCGGTCGACGGCGTGTGGCTCAGCGACCACGCGGGTGTCCTCGTCGACCTCGAGATCGAACGGTTGCGGCCGCTCGGGTTCTGACCGTTTCAGCGGCGGCGGGTGTTGCGCACGGCCAGTGCCGTGAGTCCGCAACCGATCAGCAGCGTGCCGCCGCCGATCGTCAGCGCGACCGGCTCCCAGCCGTGGCCGGCCTCCTGCCGCGCGCGCAGCTCCTCGTAGCTGCTCGACGAGGTGCTGCCGTTGACGTTCAGCAGGCACTGGTCGCCCGGCCGCATCACGTCGCCGTCGCAGGTGACCGGGCCGCTGTGGCCGGCCACCGGCAGCGCGAGGTAGCCGAAGAGGAGCCCGCAGAGGAGGAAGCCGAGCGCGGGCAGCCAGAGCAGCGAGGTCTCCCTGGCGTGGTACGGCCGGCTCATGACTCCGCCCTGGCGCCGCCGCGGACGGCCCACACTCGCGCGGTGAGCGGGATCGGGCCCGCGGGCAGCCGTTCGCGCAGGAGGTCGCGCAGGGCGTCGCGGCGGTTCGCCGGCAGCGACATCGCGCACCCGACGTCGAGCCAGCGCCGGCCGCCCGGCACACCGAGCCACCGCAGGAACTCGACCGCGACTCGCCGGCTCCACCGGCCGACGTAGTTCTCGTAGGCCGAACCGACCGCCCAGACCGCCATACGCAGACGATACGGTGGCGGGCCCGATCGGCCACAGCCGCCGGCTCAGCCTAGCTGCGGCACGACCTCGGCGGCGATCAGCTCCACGTGGTCGAGATCGCCGAGATCCAGCAGTTGTAGGTAGATTCGGCGTACACCGGTGCGCTCGACCCATTGGCCGATCCGGTCCACCACCTCGCCTGGAGTACCGGCGATGCCCTTGGCCCGCAGGTCGTCGGCTTCCCGGCCGATGGCGGTCGCGCGCCGCTTCACCTCGGCGTCGTCGACCCCGACACACACGGTCTGCGCCGTCGAGAACTTGATCCCGGCGGGATCCCGACCAATCGCCCGGCAGGCGGCGGCAACTCGCTCGACCTGTGCGGCGGTGGTGTCCATGTCGAGTAGCGAGGTGTTGAACTCGTCCGCGTATCGCGCCGCCAGAGCAGGGGTTTTCCGATGCCCCTTACCCCCGATGATGATCGGCGGACGAGGGCGCTGCACGGGCTTGGGCAAAGCCGTCGAATCCGTAATCCGGTAATGCTTTCCGACGTAGGAGTAGGTCTCCCCGACCGGGGTCGCCCACAGGCCGGTGATGATCTCGAGTTGCTCGGCGAAACGCTCGAAGCGCTCGCCGCGTTCGGGAAACGGGATGGCATTCGCCTCGTGCTCGGCGCCGAACCACGCGGCACCGAGGCCGAGCTCGACTCTGCCGGCGGACATCTGATCCACCTGTGCGACGGCGATCGCCAGCGGGCCGGGATAGCGGAACGTCGCGGCCGACATCAACGTGCCGAGCCTGATCCGACTGGTCTCTCGAGCGAGGGCGCCCAAGGTGATCCAGGCGTCGCTCGGACCGGGCAGGCCAGGTACCGGTCCGGTCTTGAGGTAGTGGTCGGAACGGAAGAACGCGCCGTACCCGGCGTCTTCCGCGCACCGGGCGACCCGGAGCAGATCGTCGTGACTCGCGCCCTCCTGGGGCTCGGTGAAGATGCGTAGTTCCATAGTGCTGAATCTAGGCAACAGCGGAATACTTTCGCTGAACCATCGATTACTCGCCGGGGACACGCAATCTCGAAGAAGTTGGGCGGAATAACCCGTTGTACGTTTGCGTTCGCGGTTGGTCAATCTTCATCGCGGAGACGGTGGACCACCGGCGGCCGGCCCGGCCCGTCGGCGTGCCGTGCTCCGACGGAAAGATCTGAGCAACAGACTTTGCGAACGAGGAGTTGTGATGACCGACGAGGTCCGCTGTACCCACCGGGTGAAGTTGCCTGCCGGGGAGTTAACCGAACCACTGCGGTTCTCCGCGAACCGCGTCGACACCTATCCCGTGTACGTCTGCCGATGTAACGACCGGACGCTGGAGTATCTCTGTCGTGAGATCGACGGCCGCCGCGTCGCGCTGGTGACCGACCGGACGGTCGCGACCGCGCACGCGGAACAGTTGGCGTTCCGGCTGCGCGGCGCCGGTCTCGACGTCGCCATGACGTCGTTTCCGCCCGGGGAGGCGAGCAAGACCCTGCAGACCGCATCGAGGGTGCTCGACTGGCTCGCCGGCACGTCGATCGCACGCCGCGACGTGGTGCTCGCGGTCGGCGGCGGTGTGGTGATCGACACGATCGGCTGGGTCGCCAGCGCGTACATGCGCGGGGTGCCCTACATCAACGTTCCCACCACGCTGCTCGGCCAGGTCGATGCCGCGCTCGGCGGGAAGGTGGCCGTGGACCACCCCTCCGCGAAGAACCTGATCGGCGCGTTCTACCAACCCAAGGCCGTCGTCTCGAACACCACCTTTCTGTCCACATTGGACATAAGACATGTCGCTGCTGGGCTGGCCGAGGCGATCAAGAAGGGCGTGATCGGATCGCCGGAGCTGTTCGAGCTGATCGAGCGGGTGGCCGACCAGGCGCTCGACCGCGATCCGGTGGCACTCGAGGAAGTGGTTCGAGCGGCGAGCGTGGTGAAGGGCGAACTCGTGTCACACGACCCCTACGAACTGGACCTGCGCCGTCCGTTGAACTTCGGCCACACGGTCGGACACGCGGTGGAGACCGTGACCGGTTACGGCCCCGTGCTGCACGGCGAGGCCGTCGCGTACGGCATGGTGGTGGCGGCACACATCGCGGTGGACCGGGGCATGCTCGCTCCGGAGCTGCGCGAGCGGCTCGTACGGCTGCTGCGCAGGGTGGGGCTGCCCACCCGGCCACGCGAGCTCGGCGCGCACGTCAACCCGACCGACGTGGTCGCCGCGCTCGGCCAGATCAGAAAGATCCGTGACTCCCGGATCCGCTTCGTGCTGCCGGTCGAGCTGGGCAGCACGGTCATCGCCGACGACGTCACCGACGACGAGGTGTACCGCGCCATCCTGTCCACGGCGAAGTCGCCCAGCACCAGGGTCACGGCGGCATGACCAGCGAGGTCACTCTCGACGCCGCCGCGGTGCTGTTCGACCTGGACGGCGTGCTGGTCGACTCCGGCACGGCCATCGAGCGGTCGTGGCTGCGCTGGGCGGCGGAGCACGGGTTGCCCGCACAGACCGTGCTGGCCGCCTGCCACGGTCGTCCGAGCGCCGAGACGATCGCGGCGGTCGCGGAGCACCTGGATGCCAAGGCCGAGGCCGTCCGTCTCGAACAGCGGCAAGCCGCCGACACCGCCGAGCTGACCCGATGCCCCGGCGCGGCGCGGCTGCTGACCGCACTGCCACCGCGGCGCTGGGCCATCGTCACCTCGGGAAGCCGGCCACTTGCCGTGTCGCGGTTGCGGGCCGTCCGGCTGCCGGTCCCGGACGTGCTGGTCACCGCGGACGATGTGGCCCACGGCAAGCCGGCTCCGGACGGCTACCTGCAGGCGGCCGCGCGGCTCGGCCTACCACCCGAGCGGTGCGTCGTCGTGGAGGACAGCGCATCCGGGGTGAGCGCGGGGCGAGCCGCTGGCTGTCGCGTGGTCGGCATCGCGGGAGACCAGCTCGGTGGCGTGCCGGACGTCGTAGTGTCGAGCCTGGCCGACCTGACCGCACGCCGGGCCGCCGACGCGTTTGTCCTGCATGTTCGGCGCACCGCTCATGTTTGAGGGGGCATCGACGCTGGTCATCGGCCACGGGCTGATCGGCGCGGCCGTCGCCGACCGGCTGCGCACGATGGGGCGGCCGGTGACCACCGTCAGCCGCGGTTCGGCCGGTGTCGACCACCTGACGTGTGACCTGTCCGAACCGGGCGGGTTGGCCTCGCTGCGCGTGCAGGTGCGCCGCGCACGACCGCGACGCGTGGTGCTCACCCACGGACCGAGCGACGTGACCTGGATCGAGCGGCACGAGGCGGCGGCGGAGGCCGTGCACCGGGGCGGCGCGGAGCTGCTGGCCGAGCTGGGGCTCCCGACGGTGCTGATCTCCACCGACAACGTGTTCCCCGGCGATCGGGGCGCGCGCATCCCGGCACATCCGGTTCAGCCGGGCAACGCGTACGGCCGCGTGAAGGCGGCGGCGGAGCGTGCGCTGCTGGCCGCGGGCCACGGCCTGGTGCTCCGGGTCAGCCTGGTCTATGGCTGGTCCGGCACCGAACATCGCGCGAGCTATGGCCAGCGGTGTCTGGAATCGGCTCTGCGCAACGATGTGCTGCGCGCGCCGACGGACCAGTCGTTCACTCCCGTGCACATCGACGATGTGGCACGGGTCGTTGCCGCGTTGTGCCAGGCCCCGCGGTTGCCGGTCGGTGTGGCACACCTGTCGGGGCCGGACGAGCTCACCCGGTACGACTTCGCGACGACGGCCTACCGACTGGCGGGCGCCGACCCCGGTCTGGTCCGGCCGTGCCTGCGCCGCGAGACCGAGTGGGCATCCCGGCCCCGGTACTCCTCGCTGGTGTGCGACGACTTCGGCGCCGTGCCGGGACTCACCGGATGGCGCCCCATGTCGCCGGATGACGGCCTCCGGTCGATGTTGGCGAACCGCGCCCGGCTCGGGGGTGTCCCATGAATGAACCTGACCGCGAACCGGCGTGGTTCGCGGTGGACGCGGGAGGAAGCCGCACCAAGGTCCGGGTCACCGTCCCCGGGAACCGCGACCACGTGCTCGAACTGGCGTCCATCAACCCGCACGCCGCGGGCGAGAAGGCCGACCGCACGTTGCGGGAACTGTTCGCCGCCGTCCGCGAGCTGACCGCCGACCACCCCGTGGTGGGCTGGCTCGCCAGCTCGTCCATCGAGCCGGGGCGTCCCGACGCGGAGCTCGACCGGGTGCACGTGGCCGCGTCGCGTGCCGGGCTCGAGGCCACCATGGTGGTGTCCAACGACGTGGTGCCGCTCCTGTGGGGCACGCCTGCGCGGTCCGGCGTGGGCGTCGTCGTGGTGTGCGGCACCGGCACCGGTTTCCTCGGCGCCGACGACCGGGGGCACGTCGTCCGCGCGGGTGGTTGCGAGTATCTCGGCAGCGACGAGGGCGGCGCGGTGGACCTCGGACTGTCCGGCCTGCGCGCCGCGGTGCGCGCGACGGACGGTCGTGGCCCGGCCACGGCGTTGGTGGCGGGGTTGGCGGAGACGACCGGCCTGCGGCCGGACGAGCTGGCCAGGACGATCGCCGCGGAGCCGTTTCCCAAGCAGCACCTAGCCGATCTGGCTCCGGTGGTGTGCGCCGCCTGGCACGCGGGTGACCGGGTCGCGGGCACCATCGTCGACGGCGCGGTGACCGAGCTCGTCGCCGGGGTGCGCGCCGTGCGCGCTCGCCTGGCCCCGCCGAACCGGTTCGGCGTTGTCGCCGCCGGGGGTGTGCTCACCGCCAATCCGGACTTGTACCTGGCTTTCGCGAACCGGCTGCAGACCGAACTGGGCATCACCGAGGTCCAGCTGGTCGAGGACCCGGCAGGCGCGGTGCTCGCCGCACTGAGGACTGTCGGGGAAACGGGACGGGTGCGGTTGCCTGCGCACGTGAACGGCCAGCACGCGTGGCCGCTGACCACCGGTCGCTAGTCGAGGAGGGAAACATGTTGCTCGGACTGTGCCTGGCGGCGTTCGGCGACCTCGAACTGGCCGCCGCGCTCGACCGGACGACGGAGCTCGGCCGGCTGTGTCTTGACCTGCCGACCGACACCACCCTGGCCATGGTCGACGCCCGGCGCTGCCACGACGACACCGGATATCTCGATGACGTGGCGAACGCACTGACCGGCCAGGACATCACCTGCGTGAGCAACAGCCGGGACGCCCAGCTCCTGCTCGGCCCGCACGGTCGGCACACCGACCGCGTGCACGCCGGAGACGTCGCGGAGAAACGGGCGCATGCCACGGCATGCGCCCTCGGCACGGTCCGGCTCGCCGAGCGACTCGGCGTACCGACGGTCCGACTGCAGCCCGGGTGTCCGGACTTCGCGCGCTGGCTGTCCTGGTGGGGGAGTGACGTCGGTTGGGCGGACAACATCGCGGAGTTCCGCACGCACACCGAGCCGGTCCTGGCCGCCGCAAGGGACGCGGGTGTCCGGCTGCTGCTGGAACCGCACCCCAAGCAGGTGGTCTACGACCGAACCAGCGCCGAGTTGTTGTTCGAGCTCACCGAGGACTGGGCCGACGTGCTCGGGCTGTGTGTCGATCCGGCCAACCTCGCCGCGACCGGCCACGACCCGGTGGACGCGGTTTGCGGTTGGGGATCGCGGATGATTTCCGTGCACGCCAAGGACCTGCAGCGGTGGCGGCCCGGCCAGCCGCGGCACGGGGCGGGCTGGAGCCGGTACGGGCCGCAGCCCCCGATCCGGTTCCGGGCACTCGGTCTCGGTGAGCTCGACTGGCCGTTGATCGTGGCGACCCTGCAGGACGAGGGGTTCGACGGCGTGCTCTACCTGGAGCACGAGGACGCGTTACTTCCCAGGGCACACAGCATCGACCGGGGCCTTGCGCTGCTCCATTCGCTGGTGCCGGCAGGCACACCGGAGGGACGGACGTGGTGACGCCGACGTGGGTACGCCGGCCCGGCGCCGGGCCGAGACTCATCCATGTGAACGCGACCGCCACCGGTGGCGGGGTGGCCGAACTGCTCCACGGCCTGGTGCCCGCACAGGCGGCGGCCGGAACCTCGGTCGGCTGGGCGGTGATCGGCGGCGACGCCCGGTTCTTCGCGTTCACGAAGCAACTGCACCACCTGCTCCACGACCGCGGCGAGCCGGCCGCGCCGGCACCGGACGTGGTCCGGCACTACCGGTCGCTCCTCGCGCCGCAGGGTCGGTGGCTGGCCGGCTGGCTCGGCCAAGGCGACGTGGTCGCCCTGCACGACCCGCAGACCCTCGGCCTGGCACCGGTCCTGGCGCGCACCGGGGCCAAGGTGCTCTGGCACTGCCATGTCGGCACGACCGCGGACGCGGCGCCCGGACCGGAGACAGTCTGGCGGACACTGCGGGCGGAGCTGTCCTCGGTGGACTGTGTGGTGACCACGTTGCCGGAGTTCGCGCCGGCCGTGGTGCCACCTGACCGCCGCCACCTCGCGGCTCCCGCGATCGACCCCGCCTCGGCGAAGAACCGCCCGCTCGACCGGGGTGAGCTGGCGGAGTTGCTCGACTCGGTCGGCCTGGTCGGCGCCGGCATCCGATCGGACCGGGGACCGGCAGCGGTCGAGCAGGACCGGCCGCTCCCGCCCGGTGCGCGGCTGGTCCTCCAGGTGTCGCGGTGGGACCCGCTCAAGGACATGACCGGCGTGCTGCGCTGTGTGCCGCTGCTCCCGCCGGACGTGCACGTGGTGCTCGCCGGTAACGACCCGGACGAGATCCCGGACGACCCGGAGGGGCGCGCCGTGCTCGCCGAGGTCCGCGAGCTACGCGACCAGCTGTCCACACCGGACCGCGAGCGGGTGCACCTCGTGCTGACGTCCGCGCGCCACGGCGACCGCGCCGCGCTGCTCGTCAACGCCCTGCAGCGGCGCGCGGACGTGGTGCTGCAGAAGAGCCTCGCCGAGGGGTTCGGCCTGACCATGACCGAGGCGATGTTCAAGGGGCGCGCCGTGGTCGCCGCGGACGTCGGCGGGCTGCGCCAGCAGATCTCGAACGGCCACAACGGGTTCCTGGTGGACCCTCGGAACATCGAAGGCGTTGCCACCGCGCTGCGTGCGACGCTGGACGAACCACTGCTGCGGCGGCGGCTGGGCCGCAACGCCGCCGAGTCGGCCACGCGCCGGTACCTCATGCCACGGCTGGTCGCGGACTACCAGGGCTTCGCCGACGCGGCGCCCCTGCGGAGAAAGGAGTCCTGATGTCCGGTGAAAACACGGCCCTGGTGACCGCGGCGGCAGGCCGGATCGGCAACGCCGTGGTCGAGCGGCTGCTCGCGGAGAAGATCGTCGACCGGGTGATCGCGGTTGACGTCGCCGAGGTGGCGCCGCCCGTTTCGGACGCGGTTCGGCGGGTGAGGTGCGACCTGCTCGACCCGGCACAGCTGGCCGAGCTGGTCGCGACGCTGCCGGAGCGGCTGGCCGTGCTGGTCAACGTGCTCGGCGGGGAGCGCCGCCCGGCCCTGTCCGAGGTCGACGACGTTGCCTGGCCGCCGGACGAGGTGTGGTCGGACATCCTCGAGCTCAACCTGTCCAGTGCCTACCGGGTCACCCGTGCCGTGCTGGACCGGCTGGCGCCCGGCTCCGCGGTGTGTACGATCAGCTCCATCGCCGCGACGATGCCCTGGGCCGTCTCGCCAGCCTACGGGGCGGCGAAGGCGGCCCTCGAACACTGGAACGGCTCACTCGCGGTGCTGCTCGCCGACCGCGGTGTGCGGGCCAACCTGGTCCGCCCCGGGTTCGTCTGGAGCGACCAGTGGGCCGCGGTCGACCGCGGCGAGTTCGAGCACGTTGTCGCGGACCGGGTTCCGTTGCGCAGGGCCGACTCTGCCACCCCGACCGGACGCGAGCAGACCGCGGACGACGTGGCCGAGGCCGTGGCGTTCCTCTGCTCGCCCGCCGCGGCACAGGTCACCGGACAGGCGATCAACGTCGACGGCGGCGCGGGCCTCGTGCGGGCGGCCCGATGAGCTCGCCGCCCCGCCTGATGGCCGTGCACGCGCACCCGGACGACGAGTCGAGCAAGGGCGCCGCCACGATGGCGCGCTACGTCGCAGAGGGGTGCGAGGTGCTGGTGGTGACCTGTACCGGAGGCGAGGAGGGGAGCATCCTCAACCCGGCCATGGACCGGCCGGATGTGCGCGCCGACCTCGCCACGGTGCGCGCGCGTGAGGTGGCCGCGGCCATCGAGGTGCTCGGCGTCAGGCAGCGCAGGCTGGGGTTCGTCGACTCCGGCTGGCCTGCCGACGGCGAGCCGGTGCCCGCCGGGCGATTCGCGACCGTCCCCTTGGCACGGTGCACCGAGCGACTGGTCGCGGTCATGCGTGAGTTCCGCCCGCACGTCGTGCTCACCTACGACGAGAACGGTGGCTACCCGCATCCCGACCACATCCGGTGCCACGAGGTGTCGGTGGCCGCGTTCGACGCGGCAGGCGACGACCGGCTGTTTCCCGCCGCTGGCCCGCCGTGGACTCCGCTGAAGCTCTACTACACCCACGAGTGGTGCGAGGGGCGGATGCGCACGTTTCATCGGGCGCTGCTCGCTGAGGGGCTGAACTCGCCCTACCACGAATGGCTCGACGAGTGGACCACCAAGCCGGGCAGCACCGAGCGGATCACCACGAGGGTGGCGTGCGGGGAGTACTTCCCGGTCCGCGACCGCGCCCTGCTCGCCCATGCCACGCAGATCGACCCGGACAGTCACTGGTTCGCGGTGCCGATGCGGTTGCAGCAGGCGCTGTGGCCGACCGAGGACTTCGAGCTCGTACGGTCCCATGTGGACAGCACGGTGCCGGAAGATGACCTGTTCACCGGCATTGGCGAGTTTGTTCCCGAATTCCCGGAACTGCGCATTTCTGAATAACATCGCGCGGCGACGGCGGGTCTACGCTCGGTCACATGACGGTAGCGGCAGCCAGCACCACAACGGTTCGAACGCGCGCGATGGCCGTGTTGTTCACCGGCGCCGCGGCGCTGAACACGGCCATCGTCGGTGCGACGACGGTCAGCACGCTCATCGCGTCCGACGCCAAAGGTGACGGGTGGAGCGGCATTCCCAACGCCGCTGTCGTGGCGGGCACCGCGCTCGGCGCGCTCTACCTCGGCGTGCTGATCGGCAAGAAGGGCCAACGAACCTCGTTGATCCTGGTGTACAGCCTGGCGGTCGCCGGTGGCCTGCTCGCGTTCCTCGGTGGAGTACTCGCCAGCCTGACGGTCCTGCTGCCCGGACTGGTGCTGCTGGGCATCGGAAACGGCGCCGCGGGTCTGGTCCGCTACACCGCCGCCGAACTCTTCCCGGCCAACCGCAAGGCCTTCGCCCTGTCCATCATCGTCTGGGCCGGCACCATCGGCGCGATCGCCGGTCCCGCCCTGCTCGCGCCTGCCGCCGCCTCGGCGCGGTTCTTCGGCCTGCCGGAGTGGTCCGGGGCGATCGGTTTCGCGGCGCTGCTGTCCGCGATCGCGATGGTGGCCAGCATGACGATGCCGCGGGCGGCGTTCCCCGCCGTGGGCCCACAGCGCCCACCGCTGACCCTGGCGCGTGTCCTGGCCGCGCTGCGCAGGCGGACCGTGCTGGTGCCGCTGGTGTCGATGGCCGCCGCGCACGTGACGATGGTCGCGGTCATGACCATGACCCCGTTGCAGCTGCACCACCAGGGGCACGGCCTCGACGTGGTCGGCTTCGTGCTGAGCGCGCACATGATCGGCATGTTCGCGCTGGCGCCTTTGTCCGGAAAGATCGCCGACCGAGTCGGCGGGCGTGCGACGATCATCGCGGGGGTCGGCGTGCTCGTGCTCGCCGCGGTGACGGTCGTCGCCGCACCCACCGCGCACACCACCGGCCTGCCGCTGGCGCTGTTCCTGCTCGGCTACGGCTGGAACCTGGTCTTCGTCGGATCGAGCGCGCTGCTCAGCCGGGATCTCGCCGACGACGAACGCACTCAGCTGCAGGGCGTCATCGACGCGCTGGTGTGGAGTGCGTCCGGGCTCGGCGGCATCATCGCCGGCGGACTGTTCGGGCTGGGCGGTTACGCGCTCGTCGCGGTCGTCGCCGCAGTGCTCGCTCTGACCCCACTCGCCCTTGTCGCACAACGAAACCGAGGACGTCATGACTAGCTCTGACACGCCGGTCGTCGAGCAGTGGTTCGACCCGATGGATCCGTGGTCGTGGATCGTCTCCCGCTGGCTGGTCGAGGTGAGCCAGGTTCGGCACATCGACCTGGGATTCCACGTGATGAGCGTCGCGGTGGTCAACGCCGAGCGGGACATCCCCGAGCAGTACCGGGACGACCCGCACGCGTACCTGGACCGGATGCGGCGTTCCTGGGGCCCCGTGCGGGTCGCGGCCGCCGCGGTGGAACACGCGGGCGAGAAGGTGTTGCGGGACCTGTACACCGCACTCGGCACCCGGATTCACGAGCAGGGCGCTACGGACCTCGACGCTGTGGTCACCGCCGCGCTGGCCGAGGTTGGCCTGCCCGTGGAACTGGCCGAGGCCGCAGGCTCCGCCGAGTACGACGAGCTGGTCAAGGCAAGCACGCAGGACGGCATGGCCGCGGTCGGCATGGAGATCGGCACGCCGATCGTGCGCATCGACGGGGGCGCGTTCTTCGGTCCGGTGGTCTCGGCCATCGCCCGCGGCGAGGACGCGGGCAGGCTGTTCGACGCGCTCGCCGTGCTGGCGAGCTTCCCCCATGTGTCCGAGGTGAAGCGCGCGAGGATCGCCGAGCCCGACTTCTCGTGAGCGGTTGACGCCGGCGGCGTCACCGAGCCTGCGACGGAAGGTCGTGTGCCGCACCGGGTTGGTGGGTCCGACCGGCGGCCACGACGAGCCGGACCGCGCGCAGCGCCGCCAGCCCGGTGTCCGGCTCGCCGTCCACGACGAGCAGGTCCGCGGCGAGCCCCGCCGCGATGCGGCCGGTGAGGTCGCCGACGCCGAGCGCCGCGGCGGCGGACACGGTGGCCAGCTCGATGACGCGCGCCGCGGGAAATCCGAGCCACTCGTAGAGTTCCAGCGCGCCCACGAAGTCGTCGAACCGCGCGTTGTGCACGCCGCCGTCGGTTCCTGGCACGAGCGTGACGCCGTGCTGGTCCAGCCAGGTGAGCCTGCTGTAGAGGTCCCGCGCCGCGCGCTCGCCCCGCTCGGCCGCGGTCGTGCGCCAGTCGTCGCTGCCGACCGTGCAGCAGGCCGCGATTCCTCGCTCGACCATGCCGTCGGCAAGGTCGAGACGGTGCTCAGGGCGGTTCTCCCCGACGAGCAACGTGCAGTGCTCGATCGTGCTCACGCCTGCGGAGATCGCGCGTTCGATGGACTCGACGCCGTGAGCGTGGGCGGCGACCGGCAGGCCGAGCTCGTTCGCCTCGGTCACGATCGTGGCGATCTCGTCGGCGGAGAACTGGGACTCCCACATCCGGGCGGCGCCAGGGGTGATGTGGCCGCCGCTGGCCATCACCTTGATCACGTCGGCGCCATCGGCCGCGTTGCGCCGAACCATCGCGCGCATCTCCTCTGCGTCGGCGACCTCGCCGCCGAAGAACCAGCAGTGCCCGTGCGGCGGGGTGAGCGGGGCGATCGCGGCGAGCACTCGCGGCCCTGGCAGCGCGCCTGCGGCGATCGCGTCACGCAGACCGACCGACATCCCGGCTCGGTCACCCAGGTCGCGCACGGTGGTGACGCCGCAGTCGAGCAACTGCACGGCGTGCAACGCCATGTCGTCGGCGAGCCGTCGCGGGCTACTGCCCAGCATGCTCGCGACCGGGTCCGTGCCCCCGTCCATGGCCAGGTGCACGTGTCCGTTGATCAGCCCGGGGAGCATGGTCGCATGGGGGAGGTCGACCCGGCGCACCTCGGGGTCGACGTCGGCGACGACGGCGATGACGTCGGCCCGCGCCCCCTCGGCCGCTATCAGACCGTCCCGCACCAGCACCGCGCCATCGGTCACAACGTCACCGACCGGCCCACGGAGCAGGCGTCCTGCGGTGATCAGCAATGCCTCCGGCTGGTTGATCACGCCGCGGATGGTAGCAACGACGCGGCGTCGGTGAGCCGGTCCAGGATGCGGCGCAGCATCGGCGTGGACGTGGCGAAGTTGAGGCGGACGAACCCGTCGCCGCCGGGGTTGAACGACGGACCGGGGCTCAGCTCGACCCCCGCGAGGTCACGAAACGCGGCCGCCGGGTCGTCGCCCCAGCCGAGCGCGCGACAGTCGAGCCAGGCCAGGTAGGTCGCCTCGGGCAGGTGGTGGCGGATCTCCGGCGCCCGCCGCGCGAGCGTGTCAGCGACCATGGCGCGGTTGCGGTCGAGATAGCTGCCCACCGAGTCGAGCCAGCCGTCGCCGGCAGTCCAGGCGGCCAGAGTGGCCTGCGCGGCGAGCAGGCCGACCGAGCCGAGCAGGTTCGGCGGCAGCGCAGCGAACTCCCGGCGCAGCCACGCCGGCCCGATGTGGCCGACCGCGCAGCGCAGGCCTGCGAGGTTGAACGCCTTGCTGGCGGACGTGAGCGTCACCGTGCGCTCGGCCGTGGCCGGATCGAGCGACGCGAACGGGATGTGCCGGTGCGGCCGGTAGGTCAGGTCGGAGTGGATCTCGTCCGAGATCACCAGCAGGCCGTGCCGCTCGGCGAGGTCGGCGAGGCCGCGCAGTTCCGCGTGGGAGAACACCCGGCCGGTTGGGTTCTGCGGGTTGACCAGCAGCAGCACCCGGCAGGAGGAGCCGACGAGGTCTGCGGCGAACCGGTCGAGGTCGAATGTCCACCCGGACGGTGTGTCCACCATCGGAATCGGCATCAACCGGCGGCCCATGTTCTCGATGCTGCGCACGAACGGCCCGAACGCGGGCGTGTGCAACGCGACCCCGTCGCCCTGCTCGGTGGCGAGATGGAGCACTGCCTGCACCGCCTGGGTGACGTCGGTGAACTCCCGCACGTGCGCGACGTCCGGCCGCCAGTCGAAGCGCTCGCTCATGCGGTCGACGAACGCCTGACGCAGCGGGCTCGCGCCGCCCGGCCAGTCCGGATAGCCGTAGTCGCCGCCTGCCACGACCCCCCGCAGCGCGTCGCGGACGGGCTCGGCAACTGGAAAGTCCATGTCGGCCACCCAGGCCGGCAGCAGCTGCGCGCCAGGAACCTGCCATTTCGCCCCCGGGCGGGTCCGCAGGTCGGCGAGCGAGAGACGGTCGAACTCCGCGGTGATCGGGTCGTTCGCGTCACCGGTCCGGACCACGTTCACCAGACGCAGGTTTCCAGTGCTCATGACTCCTCCTCATAACGCTGATATATAACACCGTAATTCCATAAGGCGCGCCGCGCAAGGAGTAGTCGCGAGAAAGGGTGGAACAATTGATTAATTCGCCATCGCAAAATATTCGCATAGACCGCAACCAAAAAGAATGATGGTCGCGAAACGGGTGCTAGTAGTATTTTTGTCAGGTCTCGGTGTGTCGTCGTGATAATCCTTTGTGGATGGTCGTTGACTTCGGTCGTGACGTGGCGGAGATCAAGCGCAAACGTCCCGAAGGGTCCTTCAGGGCATTGGGCGCGAGGAACGCGGTACGACCAACCCCGACTCGTAGGCCGCGACGACCGCCTGCGTTCGGTCGCGCAGCCCCAGCTTGCCCAGCATGCGGCTCACGTGCGTCTTCACGGTCTCCTCGGTGACCACGAGCCGCGCGGCGATCTCGGCGTTCGACAGGCCCTCGGCGACCAGCCGCAGCACCTCGGTCTCGCGCGGGGTGAGCGCGCCGACGAGCGGGGCCGGCTCGGCCGGGCGCTGCCGGGCGAACTCGCCGATGAGGCGACGGGTGACGGTCGGCGCGAGCAGCGCCTCGCCGGCCGCGATCACCCGCACGGCGTCGAACAGCCGCTCCGCGGTCACGTCCTTCAGCAGGAAGCCGGCGGCGCCGGCACGCAGCGCGTCGTAGACGTACTCGTCGAGGTCGAACGTGGTCAGCACCAGCACGCGGGGTCCGCCGGCCAGCCGCCGGGTCGCCTCGATGCCGTCCATGTTCGGCATCCGGACGTCCATCAGCACGACGTCGGGCGACACCGCCGCGCAGATCCGCACCGCCTCGACACCGTCGCACGCGGTGCCGACGACCGTGAAGTCCGGCTGGGTGTCGAGCAGCGCGGCGTACCCGCTGCGCACCACCTGGTGGTCGTCCGCGACGACGACGCGCACGGTCACGACTCCACCTTCGCCGGCAGTGTCGCCTCGACGAGGAACCCGCCGACCGCGGCCGGGCCGGCGCGCAGCCTGCCGCCGACGGCCGCGGCGCGTTCCCGCATGCCGGCCAGCCCGTGGCCGCCGTCCGGCGCGGCCGGGCCGGGGCCGTTGTCGCGGATCCGCACCCGCAGCTCGTCATCCGCGTAGCGCAGCTCGACGTCGACCGCGGCGCCCGGCGCGTGCCGGCGCGCGTTGGTCAGCGCCTCCTGCACGATGCGGTACGCGGCCAGCTCGACGCCGGGGTCGAGCGTCACCGGCGGCCCGGACACGATCAGCCGCGTGCCGGCGCCGGCCGCGTCCCGCGCCTCGTCGAGCAGCTCGTTGAGCTGGCGCAGGTCCGGCTGCGGCCGCAGGTCCGGCGGCCCGGGTGCTTCGGTGTCGGTGCGCAGCACGCCGAGCAGCCGCCGCATCTCGGTCAGCCCGGCCCGCGCGGTGTCGCCGATCTCGGTCAGCCGCCGCGCGCCGGCCGCCGGCAGTCCCGGCGTGGTCAGCCGGGCCGTCTCGGCCTGCACGGCGATCATCGAGATGTGGTGCGCGACGACGTCGTGCAGCTCGCGGGCGATGCGGGCGCGTTCGCCCCTGGCCGTGTGCTCGACGAGCGCGCCGGCCACGGCGTTGCGCGCGGCGCGGTGCGCGA
>Ga0193742_1000965_pt1 | contig 18123 bp, 13 predicted proteins | sample L2c1metaG_FD_165511 | JGI IMG/M metagenome (GOLD analysis project Ga0193742, IMG submission 165511) | Soil microbial communities from a riparian zone of the East river system, Colorado, United States - L2c1 | ecosystem: Environmental > Terrestrial > Soil > Riparian zone | place: USA: East River... | reverse complement strand
GCCGTTGTTGGTGACGGCCATGTTCCGAAACCCGCCGCTGCATTGCGTGGAGTTCATCCCGTCCGCGCGGTTGAAGAGAGTGTACTCCGGAGGCGCGTCTCGTTCGTGCTCCCACTTCTGAAGGCTATCCGGCAGGGCCCGGTAGATGCCGTCTCCGCACAACCACAGATTTTCCGGGGATTGGGCCATCCCTGTAATCCTGGGGGCGCCATTGAGCCGGACGACCCAATCTTCCTGAATGTGGAATGATGCCCCGGCGGGCCCAAATGCAAAGAGGTGTCCAAATCGATCCTCTCCAAACCCAAATCGTCCCGCCTCGGTGGGGAAGCTGTCGGCCGCCAAGACGGTGACGAAGCGGTCGTTCTTCAAGCGATCGATTCCCTTGGTCGTCTCGACCCAGAGCACGCCGCGGCGATCCTCATAGGCAGACAGTAGGCTGTTGCTCGAGAGCCCGTCGGCGGTAGTAAATCTGCGAACCTGGCCGTCCGCGACGCGGTCGAGCCCATCATCACTATAGGCAATCCACAGTGGACCATTCTTGGCGGGCACAATGGCCGTGACAACGTGGTTCGTCAGCCTGTCCGGTGCTGAGACCTCAATGAAGTGTCCATTCCGGAAACGGGAAACGCCACCGCCGTGTATGCCGAGCAAAATGTCATGGTTGCGATCTTCGGCAAGGGAAAACACACAGGAGTCGAGGGCATCCTTGTCCACGTATGTTTGGAAGCGGCGTCCGTCGAACCGGGACAGACCGCCGCAATAGTTGGCGACCCACAGCTTGCCGTCGCTGGCTGCTAACACCGCCATGGGCTTACCGGGCGGCAGACCGTCAGCAGCAGTGAACATTTTCACGGCTTGACTCTTTAGGCGAAAAAGTCCCCGTGTCCTCGTGCCTAACCACAAATCGCCGTCGCGGTCAGAAGCCAGATACTGGGCATTGACATCAGACGCGATCAGTAGCCGGCCGGCGGCGGTCGCCTGATACAAGTCGCCAGATTGAGAGAACCTGACATTGCCCTGCGGGTCTTCATACAGGTGGTAGACGACATTTGGGTCGCCATCCCCGCCGTACGGCTTGAGTCGCTCAATTGAGCCGCCTCTCTCCCGCACCACGCCCGCAGTCGTACCATACCAAATCGTGCCTGTGTGATCTTCAAGAACTTGAAAGATCCCATGCTGGACCACGCCCAATCGGGCCGGCAAGTCCGGATGCCGAATGATCTGCTTGCCATCCCATTCTACGAATCCTTTGGAAGTAATTACCAGAAGGTTACCGTTGGAGGCTTCCTCGATGCGGGAAGTCCACAACTCCGGAATGATCGTCGAAAACTTGCCGTGCTCGAAGCGGTAGAGCCCGGTGAGTGTACCCACCCAGAGATCGCCGTTCCGGCTGAAGTGAAGGCATTGGACCGAATCGCCATCGCCGGAACCAGGATGGTAAAGGGAGGTGACAGTGTGATCCGGTTCACTGGAACCGCCACTCGAAATTCTTGCCAGGCCGCCTGGGGTGCCCACCCACAGAGCACCATCCGGCCCTTCCGCAAGCGCTCTTACAAGAATAGGCGAAGCTTGTGGCAGAAACTTGATAGGCGTGAAGTGCCGCCCGTCAAAGCGGAGGAGCCCCTCCGCTGTGCCGATCCATAGAAAGCCATCTCGCGTTTGCAAGATAACGTTCACCTCATTCGATAAAAGCCCATCTTCAACGGTGAAGTTTTTGATAACGTAGCCGCTGGCAGGTTCTGGCGGGTCAAGCGCGAGCCCACGGCACGTGGCCATCATGATGACGACAGCACAAATCGCAGCGAACTGAAACTTGAGTCTTCGTTGCATACGGCGGCGATGGCCGACTTCGGGGATGCAGGAGAGCGGAACTCCCTGTTTCAAGTCAGGCTTTGTAAGATCGTTCATATTCCTAGGCCTCGCCCATCTCTAGCTATCGCTTCGAACGGGGCAAGAACTCCTTATTCCTTAGACCAGCCCGTGAGCGGCGCGATGTTAATGCCTCAGGCAACCAAGGGCGATGACTCCGTGACCTGGATCGGCCAGAGATCGTGTCGACTCCTTCTCGTTCTTGGACAGAAATCTTACCGCACTGAGCCCGGGTGTGCACCAACGAGGTCCGACCGCTGGCTTTTTCGAAGTGACCTAATTTGTCCTGCTCACAGCGAGCCAGTCCAATGATCATTCTTGTAGCAGATGATAACGCCCTAAGCTGTGAACTCATCAGAAAACTGCTGGAAGGATCAGGCCAGGTAGGCGAAGTTCGGATTCCATCAGATCGCTGCCGTGACGCGGCGATACTAGCAACGCTGGGGAGCGAGATAAATTACATATTCCTGTAAGGCGTCCTGGGGATTTATCACCCGCAGACTCAAGTTCATTGCTGACAGCGCATTCGTGCAGTATACAGCTCATAGTGCGCGCTGAACCACAACTGCAACTTTTCCATTTAGGTCGGAGTGTGACGTTCGGGAAAGGTATAGATCGTTCTAAATGAAGTCGAATGCAACAGAAGAAGACTATCGTTAGCCGACGTGCGTGCAGTTTGCGAATACAAGGAAGATGTAATTGTTTGCCGCGGTGGTGATTGCTAGCATCGCGCTATTGGATGGCTCAATGGATCGAGAACCCCGTCGGATTCTCAAATCGGCCTCGAGCTTCAACGATGGGTATTACCGAAGAGATCCGTGGCGAATGCGGCGAGACGTACAGAAGGATGTCGGCAAAAGGCGCGCCAATTTGTTGTGCGTGCGCCCGCTGAGGTTATCCGTGACTCGGCTGGATATTGCCGTTGTTGGCGGGACTTACTTGGCTGGCTTCTGGCATGGCGACGAAGGCTAGGCTATGCGTCGCTCTATGACGCGACAAGCCCTACCAGAATAGGGTCCGCTGCGTGAGTAGAAGATGGAATGATTACTCCGGCGGCGTGAATTTCAAGGATGACTAGTTTGTTTTCGATCCGTTGCAAATGGGGGCTGGCCTTCATTTATAGCGGTTAGACCATGCACTAGTGGGCTGTCGCAGAGAGATCGTTACTACGGATGCGTCTGGAAGGGTCTGAGTACTTCCACTTGATAGGCCGGGCGTTTGCGGAATAGGCGTTGATGTAGCGGCGCAGTTTGCGGGCCAGATCGGGGACCGAGGTGAAGACTCCGCGAGCGATGACGTCTCGTTCGATTCTGGCGAACCAGAGTTCGACCTGATTGAGCCAGGAGGAGTATGTGGGTGTGAAATGGAATCGGACGCGCGGGTTGTTTTCGAGGAATGCGCGAACCCGAGCGGTCTTATGGGCCGATAGGTTGTCGAGGATGATGTGAATCTGCTGGCGCGGCGGGCACAGAGAGACGACTTCTTCCAGAAAGACGACGAATTCGCGGCTGGTGTGGCGTGCGGCGGTTTTGCCGTGAACGCGGCCGGTTGCGGTGTCCAGCGCCGCATACAGGGAGAGCGTTCCATGCCGGTAGTATTCAAAGCCATGGCGCTCGGCGCGTCCTGGCGAAAGCGGCAGTACCGGGTCCAGCCGGTCCAGAGCCTGAATGGCGGTCTTCTCATCGACACAGAACACGGCAGCATGCTGCGGAGGATTCAGATAGAGCCCGATGATGTCAGCGGCTTTGGATTCGAAATCCGGGTCATCGCTGGCCATGTAACGTTCCAGGCGGTGCGGCTTCAAGCCAGCCTCTCTCCATACGCGATGGACAGCGTCCTTGCTGAGGCCCAGAGCCGAGGCGAGTTTCCGGCAACTCCAGTGGGTAGAGCCATCCCTGGGCCTTTTCCGGGTAGCCGAAAGAATCCTGGCTCGCAGTACCGGAGTCAGCACCGGAGCCGTCTGCCCGGGATGATAGGTATCCAGACCGTCGATTCCGGAGGCGAGGAACCGCTGCTTCCAGCGACTGATGGTCGGTGCTGTGGTCCGGAGTCGCTGCTTGATCGTGCTGAAAGGTGCACCCTCGGCCAGCATCAGGATCAGCCTTGCGCGGAAGACATATCCGGCGGGCAACGAGCGCGACTGCGCGATGCGGCTGAGTTCCAGTTGTTGCTCTTTGCTGACCACGACGTCATGACTGGGCATGCCTGATTAGACGTAATCAGAACTAGTAACGTTTACTCTGCGACAGGCCACTAGTTTGGATGGAATCATGCGTGCACCTCTGCCTTTGCGAGATCTTTCAATGTCACTTCTTTTGTTTGAGAAGTGACAACAGCCGAAATTGTTTTGATTACGTTTTGTGCCGAACCTTGAATTCGATTGGCCGTAGACTTTAGAGCTTTTGCGACTGGTTGAGAGTTTTCTCTCGGCGAGGCTTTATGGGCATCAAGCAGAGTTAGTTGGCAGGTATTTGCCTCTAGCTGTAGGCCAGCTAGAGTTCCATCAACGTTATTCACAACGACTATCTCCTTCGATAGAACTGCTCTAACAACCGTCGCTTTTGTCGCTACGGAATGATGAGGATTACGAAACACGCTTCCGAGAGAGATGCCACCTGAGTTGCAATCTGTGGATGGGATGGGTGCCTGTGCTAAAGTCAGCACTCTCTGTTGGAACCGTTGAACGTCAAGGGGGTGGAAACCTGGGCGCGTTGGGGACAGGTGCTGAACACCATATATGCCTCGCCGCCTTAGGTCCTGCAGAAGTGCGGGCGACATTCCAAGTTGCCGAGCCGCCTCCCGACAACGGAGAACGATGCCGGGACTAGAGCAAGGTATCGAGACATTATTGGCGTCGATCAGGACACGAGATGCTGCTCCACACTCGAGCCGTCTTGACGGGATCCCGCGATCCGTCAAAATCTTTGCTGCCGTCCGGGGCTGCACACCAATTTTCCTGGCAAAGGCCGCCTGAGTCATAAACCGCCCTGCACCGCTCCCTCGGCGTGATCCTAGGAATCGGGAATCGACGACTCCCCTGCCCCAGTGGTTTGCGCCAAAGTCTACAAAGGCGTCCTTTATGAAGTCCGTCTGCTCGGGCGGTTGAATCGTCTTGTTCTTGAACAGCGCGTGATAGATATTCTCGAACTGCTTCCTCACCCCAGAATTCGTCGCTCCAAGCACGCGATCCCCGAGCGACTGCAGCAACGTAAAGAAGTTGATAGGCCAGTCCGTGAGTACTCGAGATGCCGCGGACACCAACTGAAGTTCGCCTTCTTCCTTTGCAAATCCATCTGCGATGAGTCTGTATTTCCCAAGTACTTGGATTACAACCAGAATAGAGCGAAGGCTCATCGACAGGAGTTGCGCCTCTGGCATAGACGATTGATTCTCTGGGCTGGCAGGGAGTCGAAGTACTTTTCTTCTGATGATGCCCAACAAGCTTGCTTCAGCAAGGGATATTGCCGGGTTCGTTTTGTCTCGAAGATCAAAGCCGCATGCGCACTCAAGTAAGCCGGGGCGAAACCAACGAATTCGTTTGCCACACCCTGGACAGTCGGGGCTTAATCGGCAAGCGTGGATCGGGCAACCGATCATCAGTCTAATGTGCCAATGAGCTTCAATGAAGCCTCGCTCAAGCGTGCATTGAGGACAGAATGTTGCAGCGGTCATGCTGAGATCGGTTGGCACCAGGTCATGCCCGAGTAATCGGCACCAACGCGGACGTTCCGCCGGCGGTGCAAACGCGATCTGACTCAGCTCTGACTCCGGTCTCAGGCTGATCGCGGCCAGTTTGCCGACTCTCATCCCCGTGCTTCGAGCGTCGCTCTGCTTCATGCGGGCCAGTTGGTAGATGCTCCACGGACTCATGTAACCGTTGTTCTCGCTGAGGCGCAGTACGTAGCCCATTAGGCTTTCGGTCGGGTGTGGCGCTGGATGACGTACGAGCTTCATTGAACTCACCCAGCCACCAGCACATCGTTCAGGGATAGCTTCTTTGCCTTCGAAACCTTCCGCGGCCCCAACTTTTGTGGAAGGGCGATGACAGCACCTATCTGGTTCACTCGTTCTACGAGATCCAGCGTCGCAGCGGTAGCGGACTGCTCTTTGAATGGCTGAGGAAGATTTTGCAACCGCTGAGGAAACCAGATTGATTCCATATGAGCTGAATGCAGGTCCTTAAGGCTAATTTTCGTCCTCTCTTCGACAAGGGCGTTACGTTCTACCTGACGAAGCAACTTCGAGAGGTATCCCATCAGTCCGCCCGTTGCTTGCCAGAAGCGGAACGCCATCTGTTCTGAGTGAAATTCCGGGGCAACATACCTCGTTCCCATCTCTTCATGAAACATCGCAAGCAATCCTATGAACTGCTCTCGATCTCTGGGCACTTGCCAGTCGAACCGAGTGAGGCGGATGGGACTGGAGAACCGCCTCATGAGTTGTTCGTTCTGATCGATTACTCCTAAGCAAGTCGGAAGGCCAGAGATGACGAGCGTTGTTTGAGTCTGATCGATCAAGATCTTGAGCCAGTCTGCAACGTGGTGCATGATCTTTTGGGTTCCACGATCGTAGAAGTGCTGAAACTCGTCGATCATGACCATCCGGGTTCCGGTCTCCTTCATAAGAACCCTAATTCGACGAGACTTTTCGTTCTCTGTGCCTCGTTCGGGATCACTCGCATGCAGTGCTTCTAGAAGGACCCCAGCTAAGCTCTTGACAGTGGGAGAACTGGGAACCGAAGCCAGCAGAACCGGAATGTTCATCCCATTCTCATCGCGTGTCGGTAAATAGTTGTCTCGGAAGGTGTGAAGGACACTTGTCTTGCCCGTACCGGACTCGCCGATGATAGCCAAGCCTTCTGCTTCTGCCTTGAGTTTTGCAAACGAATAGCAGCGTTCAACCCTATTCAACGCATCAGCGAAAGCAGCGTGTGGCAGAACGAAGTTTTCTACGATTGGTCTCGAACTAGTCAACTGGATATCCTTTTCTGTAAATCGGGGTTAGACGTGGCGGTGCCGCTGCAGTTGACGGCATTAGGTAGCTGTAGCTATCCGGAGGTTGAGTTTCGATTGCCGCAAAGTGTGCCTGCTCCAAAGAAACTTGGTTGATAGCGCTGGGAGGTTGCGAAGGATCGTTCGAAGCCCGCTTATCCTTCGCCGACCGGGGTCTGGAATCTCCAAGATAGCGGGCAAGACGCTTACCAGACTTTCTGCCACCCGAAGACATTGCTTCTTCTATCATTCGCTGAATGCCTCTCTTTGCCTCCATCCAACCGTCGTCGTTTCGTGCCGTTTGTGCGTTTTGCGCACGCCACCTCTTGCTAACCTGGTGCTGCCACAAACTGAGACCGGATGCGTACTGAGAGTGATGGCACGCAGCTCGAACAGGCTTACTGACCTTCGGCAACAGCACATAGATCGAACCTAGATCACTCTCATCAACGCGGATCTCCGCCTTTACTTTCGGCCCTTGACTTCGCCACCACTCCGTCAGCTCAGTGGAGTTGTAAAAAAGACCTTCGAACTCGATTCCCTTGTGGGTCAGCGCTCGCTCATGCGGCCGCCCCATGATGGGGTCTAAATTTGTGGTGTCGTCCGGAAGACGGATGTCTTCGAGTCGTATGGAGTTTTGCCACATGAGTGCGGGCGTGTTCTCGATGCCGCGATGATACTGCTGGTGGTAGACATCGGCGATCCACTTCCTCACCACCGTTTGTAAGACCGGCAGCGTAATCAAAGCGTGCTTCGCCGGGTCGTAGTCGCCCTTTTCGAAAATATCGCTAAAAGTCGTTCCCGGGTTTACGTGGGCTACCGACCGATTGAACGTCCCGAAGAACCTTTCAATTTTTCCTTTGAACCAGGCTTCTTTGCGAGCCGCATATCGCATCGTGATCCCAAGCGATCCACAAACTTGCTCGAGGCCCCGGCTGTGAAAGTCTAGTCCATTGTCGAGGACGAGTTCCGTCATCACTCCATGCGCGAACCACTCCGACTTCACCTCCGGGTAATCTTCCCTAAGCCGAGCTTTAGGCAGGAAGCTATCCTTCAAACACTTGGCGACCGTATTGAAGCTGGGGGGCGTGAAGCTGAGATTGATCCCAAGAATGCATCGAGTGTGATCGTCGATGCACGCGGTAAAGCACGGTCTACCAAGAGGCAGCGAAGTTCGTTCGTCGACGACGAAGAGATCCAGAATCGTGTGGTCGATCTCGGCTCTTTCAAGGGCGGCGGTTGTAACTACGTGACCCTTGACAGATCGGAAGAGTTGGCGTGCTGCCTCACGTCCGTACCGAGCAGTATGTTTTTCAATCGCTGGAATTTGCGCGACCAATCTTTTGACAAGCCGTCGCGTCGGCATAGGCAGGGCAAGACTTTGAGGCAGAGTCGCGTTGCGATCCTTGGTCCGAAGCATCGCGTTCTCGATCGTGTCTTGGATCGTGCTCCGCTCCCTGCGCATGTACCTTGCTTCAATCGCCTGCTGACAAATCTCCACGACCTCGGCGCTGTAACGAGAAGACCGATTGCCCTTCGCACTGTTGTTGTCGACTAGAGAGCGGATATCCTTACCGGACGCCTTATAACGACGCTTCCACGTATACACACTGCTAAAGGATGGAGGCGTGGGCGGTGCTTTGAGCTTCTCCCAAACCTCAGTAATAGTCCGGTCGAGTGCTGACCTAGTGTTGGGAACCGTGAGCGCCTCACGCACATAAGCGAAGCGTATTTTCGCGATTTCATGATCCTTGTCCGATAGCGTTGCATTAGCTGGCCCACATTGCGCGATGGTTCCTGTACCCGGAAATGTGAGCGTTCCATCGGCGATCTTTCGAAGAACTTCACGCTCGCTCAGATCAACGAATTGTCCCGTTCGGAGAGCGCTAAATTGCCACGTACCGTCGTGTAACTTATGAAGTATTTGATATCTTTGACCATCAACCTTGACGGTCGCACCTTTCTCAAACCTTGCGATTCCCATTAGAGAACCTCCTGTCCGGGATAGAAGCGGGTTGCATCAGTCCACGTAGCGGTGACGTCTACCTTCAACACACCCTCAAGTGCGAGACGACATAAAATTTCCCGACCTCTAGGGCCGTAGACGTTGCAGCGAGCATCGCTCCATACCAAATATGCTCTACGCTTCAGTTCGAGCCTGATCGACTCACGATCTTCTGGCGTGACTGTGCGTAGACCACCGAATTGGTGCAGCTTTATGGCGTTCCCGAGGCGTGGACTGCTGGCCAACTCTCCCGCCATGACGACTTTGTACTTATAACCCCAGTTGGTTAGATCCCCCAGGAGGGCGGTTCGAGCAGCGATCTCTGGTTTAGCAGCATCGGACTCGAGCTTTACTTCCCAAAGTTCCTTACGATCGAGATATTCGACGAGAATGTCGGGAAAGTGGCTACGCAACAACCCATCCTGCTGGTATGCAATCTCGCATGGCTGTTCTGAGAAACGAACAACAGCGGGATCACTATCCAAGACACGGAACGCATTAAGTTCGGGGGTGGACTCCCACTGGATCATGCGACCCATCTTCCAGCTTGGGTATTTGCCGGTGGATCGTGCACGTGAGCGCGTCACGACCTTGCGCGACCGCAACTTTCCTGGCTCAGGAAATGTAATGTTCTTGACTGCGTTTTGGTGTCCAACGTTGACGGCTGAGGGGTAGTTCCCCATTCGGGCTCCGATAGTTATGAGGATCTAACGTTTTGTTGCCATGCGTGCTGCACGCATAAGTATTTATATGCCTGCTGCACGCATAAAGTCAAACCTTTATTATCAAGATTGTTCGAAGAAAGGGTGCCCCATGCCTGAAGAAAACGACCCGGCGGTAAATGCCCTGGCCCGACAGGGCGGAATCGCACGCGCTCGCACTCTCACGCCTGAAGAACGCCGTGAGAGCGCCAAGAAAGCTGCGAACGCCCGTTGGGAACGCTATCGGATGGAACAGGGCGCAATCGTCTCCCATCTTGCTATCCGGCACAACACCGACGAGATGGTCGACGACTCGTTCAACAACGTCGAGATGTTAGCTCTTAAAGAAGTGATGGAAAGGGTTCACGACCACCGCGTAAGCGGGACATGCCCTTGCGATGATTGCGTCGATGCGGTGGTGGCACAGTTCCGACAGCGCTACCTCACTATTCTTTCCAAGATCGACACCGCTGAACCTCTAGACAAGGACGAACGTATGCTGTTCAGAATGCTAACCGGAGAAAAGGCCAACCGCTGGACTCGGATCTATCGTCAGGAACGCAAAGACATCACACAGGCAACTGTGAAATTGCAAGACTAATGGTGACGTACCGGAAATTCGAATCCAACGACGATGCCGCCTCAATCCTCGCTCAGTAGGTCTGCGACCATCGCTGCACTTCAGGTTTTTGTAGAAATCCTACCGATGAGTTCTTGCTCGATAGACGATTGGGTAAGTCTATGGTTCTGCAATGATCTGATGGTGCTTCCCGTCGACATCCATTCCAGATCGAGTCCGAAGGCTTCCCCTCCTCTCCGCTGACAGCCGACCTACCCGGAATTCGGTCGTACCGCACGTCTGCGGGGATATCAGGCAACATCTGTTGTTCCGCCTAGCCTGTGCGACGAACCAAGGTAAATCAGGGCTGAGGAAAGAACACTGACGGGCAGCTGGCAAAAGGTCGGAAAACCTTCAAGTTTCTGCAAACCGAAATCGGGGGACAGGCCTTTTTTTGGGTATTAGCCCTCACGGGGAGAACATCCTCGAAGGAGCTTTACATGTTTGCATCTGCAACACCAAAGAAGAAGGGGCCGAAGCATGTGTATCGGCTTCTCGTGACGGAGAATCTTATCTCGTCTTATGTTAGCCTCCCGGAGAACGGCCGGGACTATGTTGAGCGCTTTCTCGCTCTCGAGGTATATGGCGACGCAGGTATGGGCCACTACACTCCCGCTCCGAACCGCCATCGTGAAGAGTCAGTCGACGAACATGTCATGTGCGAGTGTGTGGAGATGACCGTCCATGAACCTTGGTCCAAGTGGGCTAAGATGATCACACAGGCCAACCTTTGGGAATTCGAACGGCGTGAAGCGGTCCGGGAGATGTTGGGCGCCCTTATTAGCCAGAAGAATAAGTCTTGCCTCAATGACTCGGAGTTGCGCGAAGCCGCTGAAAAGGCACTCGAGTGGACCCAGTGGGATGAACACAACCGTGCTCTGTCGCGCTCGAGGAATTCTCTCGAATATCAGAGTTGCCTGAATGCGGTCGCTTCCGGAAAGAATCGGAAGGAAGCTATCACGCAGCTTGATGCTCTGGTCAGCAAGGCGCAGATCTAACAGTAACAAGTTGTCGACCCTGAGCTTTCCATCGCTTGCAGAATTTGGCTGGCGGTGGGAAGCTCAGGGCGCACATCCGGGGCATGCCCAATGGACTTCATGGCCGGACCAACCTCTATATATAGACAGTGCTCAAAGAGGAGCCGGAATGTACCTCTCAACTCGTCACGTCTAAGCACCCGAAATCGGCAGTTTCGAAGCCCGATAATGCAGCTTATGTACAGTCAAAGTGTAGCCGCTCATTAGAAATGTCATGGTCCCGCCCCTTAGAACTGTCAGGTTCTAAGAATGGGATGGATATCGATGAGCGAGCGCGATCTGAAGCGGATCGAAGTGCTGAGTGATGTGCGGACTGGGCGTCGCACCGTGGCTGCGGCAGCAGCCGTACTGGCTGTTAGCGAGCGCCAGGCGTACCGTCTGCTGGCGCGGTACGAGTGCGATGGCGGGAGCGGGCTGATTCACAAGGCCCGCGGGCGCAGTTCGAACCGCAGTAAGAACGAAGGCATCCGGAAGTATGCGGTCGAGTTGGTTAGGACCAGGTATGCCGACTTTGGGCCGACGCTGGCGACCGAGGTACTGCTGGAAAAGCACGACCTTCGGGTGGGTCGAGAGACGCTGCGACGATGGATGATGGCGGACGGCCTGTGGCTGTCGCGCACACAGCGAAGGACGTTCCACCAGCCTCGACTGCGGCGCGAGAGTTACGGCGAACTGATCCAGATCGATGGGAGTGACCATCGCTGGTTTGAGCAGCGCGGCGATCCCTGCACCTTGCTGGTGTTCATCGACGACGCCACCAGCAAGCTCATGCAGCTGCGGTTCGTGCCCAGCGAGAGCACTGACTCGTACTTCGAAGCACTGCACGGTTATCTCAGAAACCATGGCTGTCCTGTGGCGTTCTATTCGGACAAGCACACCGTCTTCCGCGTGAACAAGCCCGATGCGAAGGGCGGCTCTGGCATGACGCAGTTCGGCCGTGCTTTGGCGGAACTCAACGTCGAGATCCTGTGCGCGAACTCCAGCCAGGCAAAGGGCCGCGTCGAGCGAGCGAACCGGACCTTGCAGGATCGTTTAGTAAAGGAGCTGCGCCTGGCAGACATCTCCGACATAGATGCTGGCAACGCCTTCCTGCCGGAGTTCGTGGAGCGCTTCAACGAGAAGTTCGCACTTCCTCCAGCGAAGGCCGAGAACCTGCATCGCAGGCTGAACGTGCAGGTATCCCGTCTGGCCGACATCCTCTGCCATCGCGAGCAACGTCACCTCAGCCAGCAGCTTGCCCTTGCGTACGACCGAAGGCAAATCATCTTGGAGCGCAGTGAACTGGCAGACAAGCTGGCAGGCCAATACGTCGACGTCTATGACTTCGCGGATCGGCCGCTCGAGGTGCGATGGAAAGGGCACTCACTTCCCTATCGCGTCTTCAGCAAGGACCAGCGGATCAGTCACACAGCCATCGTCGAGAACAAGCGGCTGGGCCATGCGCTCGCAACGGTAAAGGCACAGCAGGACATCAAGCACATGCCCACGGTGATGACCAACAGCGCCAAGGGTGGATACAAGAAGCGTGGTCGTCAGCTTTACGGGCCTGACTACAAAGCAACAATCGAGGCGCCCCCAGCGGTGGAAATGACGGCCTGATGGAAAGCATGGAAGACCGGACGATGAAACTATCCGGTCTCCCACCCTTCCCACAGTCCTTGGAAATCACCAAGTGCGGTGATTTCACACATTCCCACCGCACGACGACGAAGAGGTTTATATACTGACATTTCTAATGGGCTAACCACCCTGTCAGTTCTAATGAGCAGCAACAGGAATCGCTAGGCCCAGCTCAGAGATTCTCTCCAGATCTGATATGGCAATATATAGATGATGAGGTTTTGGCCCAAGGCGTTTCGCTGTACGGCGATGTTTCTCGTGCTCTTCGCCGCCGTGGAGGTCCTTGCCTGCGACTACCTGCCAAACTCTGACTGCAACATCTCTTCTCAACAAGACAAAGGTCAGCCGCAAGGTTCATGTGACAATTGCTTGTGCTGCTGCGGCCACGTAGTCGTCGTAACCCCTCTGGTCTTCGAGCCTCGTGAGACTGTGGTTCCGGCCCCTCCGGAAGATGCCGTCCAGCAACCTCTTTTTGCTCCATCCCATATCGACCACCCTCCTCAGCTCTCCTAGAGATTTAGTCCACTCGATCTCAAGAACAAATTTAGGAGATGTATATGCGAGGAAGAAGTGTCTTCTTCCTGTGCGCACTGTTGTTCTCGGCAATGTTGCTGAGAGCACAGCAGACGCTATCCCCGCTTTCCACGGTGGACGATCTGGTGCGTGCAGGGATTGCGAACAACAAGGATCTGGCTGCCGTCCGGGAACGGATAGCAGAGGCCAAAGGTCTCACGCGCCAGGCTGGAGTACGGCCTGCTCCGACTTTGGGCTTGAATGGTGCGACGGGAAAGCCGCTTGGCACGATTGGCGAAGAGCAATATGGCGCGGAATACTCCCAACCTGTTGAATCCTTCGGGAAGCGTGGGAAGCGCATCCGCGTCGCCGAGTTTTCTATCGGCATTGCGGAAGCCGATCTCCAGCAACGTTCAACGCAACTCGCGTATGAGATTACGGCAGCCTATGCAGAGGTATCCGCTGAACAGCATAAGCTGAAGTTACTGAGCGATCTAATCGGTCTGAATCAGGACACGCTATGGCTGACCGAAGCCCGGGTGAAAGAGGGCGATGTCGCACTACTCGAAGCCAGCCTGCTCAAGGTTGAAATCAGCCGGGCAGAAGTTTCCCGGAGGAGTGTGCAAGGCCGCCTTACGTCAGCAGAACTTGAATTGCGCCGACTCATTGGACTTGACCAATCCGTGCGGATTCCAGACTCGGATATTCCTGCTCAGGCGCCAATGGACTCCGACACCTTGAAACGGGATGCTCTGGCGAACCGTGCCGATCTCAAAACAGCCCGCCTTGAAGAAGAGCAGGATGCGGCGGGAATCGACCTAGCCAAAGCAGAGGCCAAGCCGGATGTGACTCTCTCGGCCGGCTACGCTCGGCAGGACAACCAGTTTGATGGATTATTCGGCTTCAATAACAGCGGCGTTCTCAGTCCGCTCCGCGACCGCGACGACGTCCTCACATTTGGCGTTTCGATACCACTGCGCACCAGCCGCAGCGGAGCCGGCAATGTGCAGGCGGCGGCGGCGCGAACCGCTGGCGCACGACTGCGGCGCGAGTACTTGGAGAGAAACATTCCGCTCGAAGTGGAAGCAGCCTATCAGCGCTGGCGCACGGCTTCCGAGTCCTTGCAGATGCTACAAAGCGGAGTGCTCGATCCCTCTACAAGCAATCTTTCCGTAATTCGAGAGGCATACAAGCTGGGTCAATTACGGCTTCTCGACGTCCTCAACGAACAGCGCCGGTTGGTCGACACACAGTTGGCTTATATCGATGCGCAGGCAGATGCGGCCCGCACCTGGGCCGAAGTTGAACGTGCTGCAGGAGGAATTCACCCATGAAACGCCTTCTTATTTTGTCTCTTTGCAGTGCGCTGTTGTTCGCTGGCTGCAACCGAAAAGCTGCTCAGAAAGAAGGCGAGCCGCAAGCGGAGTCCTCCAACAAAGGCAATTTGGTCGAAATGAGTGTTTCCGCGCAGCAGCACATCGGGATGGTCGTCGCGTTTGCCGCAGTTACGCAGTTGAACGAGTACCTTCGGGCTACCGGAACTGTCCAGCCGATTGATAGCCGGATCGGAGTAGTTGGCCCTCTGGCGCGTGGACGAATCGTAGAAGTCAGGGCGAAGGTTGGAGACCGGGTTGAAGCTGGCCAAACGCTTGCGGTCTTCGACAACGTAGAAGCCGGAGAACTCCTCTCGCAAGAGCAGTCAGCACGCGCAGATCTCGAACGTCTCAAGGCGCAATTGATTCCAGCAACGCGGCAGGCGGAACGCAGCCGCCGTCTCGCGGATATCGGAGCAGGCGCGGAAAAAGACTCCGAATCAAGCAAAGCTGAGAAAGAAGGGATCGAAGCGGACATTCGCTCGCAACAGGCACTGATCGATGGCATACGCCAACGGCTACGCCGTTTTGGAATTTCCGACGACAGTCCTCGCGGCACATTTCTGACCCTATTAAAAGCGCCTTTTTCCGGAGTGATAACGAAGGCGCAGGCGTCCCCTGGGGATGTCGTGGACGCAGGCCGCGACGTCTTCACGGTTGCAGACCTCTCGCGCGTCTGGGTTCAGGCGGAGGTGTATGAGAAAGACCTGGGACGTATCCGCATCGGACAGAGCGCTTTCATCACGGTAGACACCTATCCTAATCAGCCCTTTGAAGGGCAAGTGGCTTACATCAGCGACGTGCTTGATCCGCAGACCAGAACGGCTCGTGTTCGTTGCGAAGTAGCCAATCATGACCTACGCCTCAAGACGGATATGTTCGCCAACATCGAGCTTCCAACCAAATTCAGCAAACAGGCGCTTGCAGTACCTGTCGGCGCGCTGCAGGAGGTTGAAGGTAAGAACGTGGTGTTTATCCGCCATTCCGCAACGCAATTCGAGAAGCGTGGGGTGGAAAAGGGAGTCACAGTCAACAACCAGACAGAGATCGTCAGTGGGCTGAAACCGGGAGAGCCTGTCGTGACGCAGGGAGCCTTTCATCTGAAGTCAATCCTCGCCGGCGGCGAGTTGGGGGAGGACTAAAGATGCAACGTCTGATCGAACTCTCCCTCCGCTACCGAATTTTGGTTCTGCTTGCGACCGTATTTGTAGCAGCAATCGGATTTATTTCCCTTCGCAACCTGCCCATCGACGCCGAACCAGATATAACGCCGAACCAGGTTCTGGTGCTGACGCGCGCTCCAAGTCTGTCCCCGCTAGAGGTGGAACAACTCATCTCCTTTCCCGTCGAGACTGCCATGTGTGGATTGCCTGGAATCACGCGCATCCAGTCCACCTCAAAATATGGTCTCTCCTACGTCGCCATTTACTTCAAAGACGGAATGGACCCGTACTTCTGCAGGGCGCTGGTCAACGAGCGCCTCCCACAAGCGAAGGAGTCGATTCCATCCGCTGTGGGCGTGCCCGAGATGGGACCTATCTCGACTGGTTTGGGAGAAATCTATCAATTCAAAGTTACCGGCTCGGGACGCACCCCGATGGAGTTGCGAAGCATTCTCGATTGGGACGTCGCGCCGAAGTTACGCGGTGTGCCAGGCATCGTCGAAGTGAACACGCAGGGAGGCGATCTCAAGACGTATGAGGTGGAAGTAGACAGCGACAAGCTAACTGGCTATCACATACCCCTCCGACGCGTCCTCGAAGCACTCTCGAAGAACAATGCGAACGCCGGAGGCGCATATCTGGAGCGTTCCGAGCAGCAATCTCTCATCCGGGGAGAGGGACTGATCGGCAGTCTCTCCGATATCGAAACCATCGTGGTCGGAAACTCACCAACTGGCACCCCCATCCTCGTTCGGAATATCGGCAATGTTCACTTTGCACCAATGGTTCGACGTGGATTTGCTACCCAGGATGGGAATGGCGAAATCGTCGTGGGGGTCGCCATGATGCTGATTGGTGAGAACTCGCGTGCCGTCGCTGATCGCGTCAAGATTAGCCTGGCCGGCCTTCAGAAAACCCTCCCCGAAGGCGTGCGCCTTGAACAACTCTACGACCGGACCGACCTCGTGAACCGGACGATTCACACAGTTACGCGCAACCTCATTGAAGGGGGGATCCTGGTCGTCGCAGTCTTGCTGCTCCTGCTGGGAAGCTTCAGAGCAGGTGTCGTCGTATCACTCGCCATCCCACTCTCCATGCTGGTTGCCTTCATTGGAATGGTGCAGGCGAACGTCTCCGGCAACTTGATGAGCCTCGGCGCAATCGATTTTGGCTTGATCGTAGATGGTTCGGTCGTGATCATCGAGAACATCCTTCGCCGCCTGCACCAGAAGAGACCGGAGGAGCAAGCCAGCGAGGTGATTCTGTCGGCAGCGCAAGAAGTCGCAAAGCCGATCTTCTTTGGAGTGTCGATCATCGTTCTGGTCTATGTCCCGATCCTGACGCTGGGCGGGGTCGAGGGAAAATTGTTCAAACCGATGGCGGCAACGGTACTGTTTGCCTTACTCGCTTCGCTTGTCATCGCGTTAACCCTGATGCCCGTCCTTAGCTGGTACGTGCTGCGTAAGAAGGCGGCGGAGAAGCAGACCTGGTTTATGCGGAAGACCGATCAATGGTATCGTCCGCTCCTGCATCGGGCGCTTCACCACCCCGTCTGGACGGGTGGAATCGCTTTAGGCATTTTCGCAGTATCGCTGATTGCCATTCCGTTTCTCGGAGCGGAGTTCATCCCTTCGCTCGATGAAGGCTCCATTCTCGTGATGATGTACCGAGTGCCCGGTATCTCCATCTCTGAATCCCTTCACGGGAACCAAATCATCGAGACGGTGTTGCGTGAGTTCCCGGAAGTTGCAACGGTCTTCAGCAGGACCGGCAGCCCGGAAGTCGCAACCGATCCTATGGCGATCGATCAGAGCGATGTATACGTGACGTTGAAGCCTCTAGCTCAATGGCCGACAAAACGAAGCAAAGGCGATCTGATCGCTGCGATGCAAAAGCGCCTGCAGGAAGAGGCTCCAGGCGCGGTCTACAGCTTTTCGCAACCCATTCAGATGCGTATGCAGGAACTGATGGAGGGTGGCTCCCGCAGCGATCTCGCAATCAAGCTCTACGGAGATGATCTGGACACGCTGCGGCAAAAGGCCGACCAGATTGCGGAGGTGGTGAGCAAAGTTACCGGAGCAGCCGACGTCCGTGCTGAACGCGTGGCCGGACTGCCCTACTTGCGTATCCGTCTCCGGCGCGAGGCTCTGGCCCGGCATGGCCTCGATGAATCGGATGTCTTAGATACCATCGAAGCCATTGGCGGCAAGCCCGCGGGCGAGATTGTAGAAG
>Ga0193742_1000963_pt1 | contig 18156 bp, 22 predicted proteins | sample L2c1metaG_FD_165511 | JGI IMG/M metagenome (GOLD analysis project Ga0193742, IMG submission 165511) | Soil microbial communities from a riparian zone of the East river system, Colorado, United States - L2c1 | ecosystem: Environmental > Terrestrial > Soil > Riparian zone | place: USA: East River... | reverse complement strand
GGCCAAGGCTATCCGACATGATGGAGCTATAGAGGCTGCTGGCAGCCATCGGGTTGATTTTCCAGCCTGCTTCTTCGGCGAGCCGGGTAATCGTTTCGCCGGTGGCAACAGCCGTGTCGTCGGTGATGACGTCGTGTGGGAAGCTGAGCGTGTCCTCGACGCTGGCATGGTGGTCGATAGCGATGACGGGGTGGGTTTCCAGAAAATGGCGTACGCCGGGTGTTGCGAGTGCTTTGGATAGCAGCGTGTCGCTGAGGGTGTCGACGATGATTGCGAGGTCGGCTTTGAATGGAAAGTCACTTTCGACGCGTGCCCAGCCGTCCATGTGGCGCAGGTATTTAGGCATGTCAACGTGACAGTACAAGTGCATCTTTTTTCCTAGGTCGCCCAGGATTTCTTCGAGTGCGAGGCTACTGCCTAATGAATCACCGTCTGGATTTTCGGCTTGGATAATAACAATTGAATTGGCGGATTCGACCGCTGTTTTTAGTACGTTAGACATTACGTCTTATTTTAGCATGCCCTCGTCCTAAATCGGCGCTCCACTCTCCGCGGGTCCTGCCACCGGCCTTCCCGGGTCCACCCCCTCCACTCCCATCTCTCCCCTCAGGCACCCTCCGTTCGCCAAAGCAGCTCACTCCACTGATCGGGGAACGATCGGCCTTCTGGGAGAGATGGTCGGTCGCGGGTGGCTGGCGCTTCCTGCGACCTCTGCGACTCCTGCGGGACTCTCAAAAACCGAGGGAATGAGTGACAAAACAGCCGAATAGTCGCCGAGAGCTTACCCAATTTCCTTAAACCGATTAAGGAAATTGGGGCGTGCCCGAAGGGACGTTCTCGCGGCGCGGCTGTTTTGTTATGAATGACCATCGTGTTTTTGAGCCGTCCCGCAAAACTTTGTGATACTTTCTAGAAAGTATCAAGATGGACGCCTCGGTACTCGAGGCTATCGAGTCGGGTAGGTTAGACCCGAAAACTCCTACAACTTACGTCGGCCTTCGAGCGCATGGCTGAGGGTAATCTGGTCAGTGTATTCCAGATCAACACCAACAGGGATGCCGCGGGCAAGCCGTGTCATGTCGACTTTCAGGCCGGATTCCTGAATTTGATGTTGGATATAGAGTGCAGTTGATTCGCCTTCGACGCTGGCATTTGTTGCTAGGATGACTTCGCTGACTTCGTCTGTTTTGAGGCGTTCCAATAATTCAGGGATGTGTAGTTGTTCGGGTCCGATGTTATCAATTGGGCTCATGGCACCGCCAAGCACATGGTACGTGCCCTTGAACTGTCCTGTACGTTCGAGCGAGAATATATCGAGCGGTTCTTCGACGACGGCAACGATCGTTTTGTCGCGTTCAGGATTCGCATATAGCGGCGAAATGTCCTGGTCAGCATCAATCAACGCGAACGTTTTCGGGCACTGTTTGACGTCGGTATGCACTCGTTGCAATGTATCGGCAAGCCGCGCACTGATGTGCGGGTCGGATTTGAACAAATAATACGCGAAACGTTCAGCGGATCGCGGACCGACACCAGGCAAACTACCTAATGCTTCGATAAGCTCGTTTAGAGCACGTGGAAGTTCAGACATGAATTTCCTACAGGCCGAGGTTGCCGAGGCCGCCCATGAGCGGTTTCATTTTCTCGGCAGCTAATTCTTGGGCTTTCGCCATTGCATCGCGGACGGCGATTTCAACCCAGCGCTCGAGTTCATTGATATCATCCAAATCAACCTGGTCTGGGTCGATGGTTACTTTTTTCAGTTTCAGCTCGCCAGTTACTTGCACGACGACAGCACCGTCGCCTGCTTCGACTTCGACAACTTCACGGGCAAGTTCTTTTTGGGCCTTTTTCAGTTTCATGACCATTTTTGCTTGATTCAGCATAATTTATCCTCCGGATAGATTTAGAAATAACAGATTATAGGACTATTGTAACAGGTTAAATTGAGGTGTTCTACTACCAGCTCGTGTAAATACGTAACAATGCAGCGTCTGTCGACAAGTCATTCGTTAAAATACGGTACGGTACAAGCCCGGCGGGTTGCTCGGGGCTATTAGCTGTCACCAGTAGTGTTCCCTTGCTACCTGCTTCGCTAAGCCCCGGACTGACGCTCAAATTTTTATACTCGCGCCGTAGTATATCGTAAAACGCTACCTGATTATCTGGTACGACTAGTTGCATTTTGCCATGATTGATATCATTCCGTCCCAGTGCTGAGCGTACGACAGGCAGTTCAGCATGGAATACATGGGACATGGCGGGCGAATAATGATTGTTGTAGTAGTAACGCTCGACGTTGGTCATGACGACGCTTGCGAGCAAAATCGTCAGTGGCACGAGCGCTGCAATGCGCGCGTACGGGTTGCGTGGGAATAAACCGTACCATTCGCGGATCAACGTTTCGACGCCGATTGCCATGATGAGCGCTGCAGGCGCAATGGTCATTAGGACGGCAGACGGGTTAAGCAATAGGACGGGAACAAGAAGTGCAAGCCAGATGAATAGCATGTACGACCGGGCGGAGTGTTTCACGGTAAAGAGTTTAAGCACACCTAGTAGCAGGAGCGTTGCCGAAATGAGCCCAAAGAGCGGTGTTGAGAACTCTCCGATATGACTTTGCGTAAAGTTGAACAGGCTCAAGGAAACTGTCCGTGCGGCATCATAGAGACGATCAAATGTGATCGACAAATTCGAGATGCCTAATAGCTCCAGTCCTACCTGTACATTGTTCACGATCGCTACGATAAGCGGCGTAACGGCAACGCCGAATGCAACTGCTATCACCGTAAACTGCCACCACTTACCCTGTTTCAACCGATGCCGGACATGCGGGTGAAGCACTCCGGCGACGAGCATCGCGATTAACGGATAGATGCCTAGTGGCGAATAAAGCAGTAACCCAACGCTCAAAAAACACACAATCTTCCACATGAATGACGCGCGCGAACCATGGAGGACGAATGTAGACGCAAGCAGTAGGATGATTGTCCAGAATGTCGTCATAATCAATGGCTCGCCCAGACGGGCAACACTGATAAATCCAGTCGATGTCGATATCAATATGGCCGTGATAACTGCGACATTACGTTTAAACCACCGTTGTAGCATGATGATCAGCGCAAGCCCCGAAACAACGCCCAATATGACTGATGGCAGTTTGATCGCCAGCGGCGTCAGTCCGAATAATTGGATCGTGGCTTTTTGCAGCAAGTGGTATGGCGCATCAATGACGTTGTTGGCTTTCGGAGCCAATACGTTAATGTGGACACTCGTTACGGCACTTTTCATTTCATTGTCAGACAGGCCCCGTGGAAAATCATTGAGTCCGAATAGCAGTAGGCTGAACAACAGTACGGTAAAAAACCCATATCCAATGACATAGCGGAAACGATAGAGCGTTATTTCCCGGATAAAAGATGACTTCGCAAGTGAGTTCATAAACTGCCTATGATTGTAACATTCACGGAACTAATCGTATAACCCTTCCTAGGAGTCGCCGTGCTTCTTGTCCAATGACATAAATCGCAAACGTTCCGGGTGGAAGTATAGTTCGACTCTACCGGTCGGGCCGTTACGGTGCTTCGCCAGGATCAGGTCGGTGATGTTTTCGCGGTCGGTATCGGGATTGTAATAGGCTTCACGATAAATAAATGCCACGATGTCAGCATCTTGCTCAATCGAACCAGATTCGCGGAGGTCGGACAGCTGCGGAATCTGCGGGCTACGTGATTCGACAGAACGGCTGAGCTGTGACAACGCGATGACAGGGACGTTCAATTCCCTGGCGATTAGCTTCAGGCCACGGCTGATTTCGGAAACTTCCTGGACACGATTGCCGTTGTCACGTCCTGAACCTTGCATTAGCTGCAAGTAGTCGACGATGATAAGCCCGAGCGGATGGATGTGTGCCTGCCGGCGGGCTTTGGTGCGCATTTCCAGCACGGTAACGCCCGGGGTATCATCGATATAAATCGGGGCTTCGGCCATTTCGCCCATTGCCTGCGAGATCTTTTCGAAATCGGAATCGCTCAGGTTTCCTGTACGGATATTCCATGCGTCGACACCAGCGGCATCGGCAAGCATACGGTCGACGAGCTGTTCTTTGCTCATCTCGAGGCTGAAAAACAGGACCGATTGTTTTTCTTTACTGGCAACGTTGTATGCCAGGTTTGTGACCAATGTCGTTTTACCCATCGCAGGACGGGCGGCAAGGATGATCAGGTCGGAACGTTGTAACCCGGCCGTCAGGTTGTCGAGGTCCCGCCAACCAGTTCGGACACCGCGTAATTTGCCGCCATCGCGGTGAAGCTCTTCCATACGGTCGAAGCTTTCGGTCAAGATTTGTTCCAAACTGACGAGGTCTTGTTTGATGTTCGTGTCACTGACAGAAAATAGCTCGGTTTCAGCGTGCTCCAGTAGCTCCTGGACGTTCGTTTCTTCGTCATAGCCTAGTTCTGCGATACTGCTACTAGCGTGGATCAAACGGCGTCGCAGGGCTTTTTGGACGACTAATTCCCCATAGGCAGCAGCGTGGGCAGACGTCGGGACGTAGTTAGTCAGTTCGCTTAGATAGGCAGAGCCGCCGATAACATCCAGCTCGTCCTTTTTTTTGAGCTCTTCGCTGAGCGTCAATAAATCGACAGGATGATGATGCTCGTACAGGCGCATCATGCCGCCAAATATCAATGAATTCCGCTTGTCATAAAAATCATCGGCGCGGATTTTGTCACTGACATCTGCCAGGACTTCTTCGTCAATCAAAATAGAGCCGAGTAAGCTCATTTCGGCATCGAGGTTCTGAGGCGGTATTTTTGCTCCCTGAGGTGCAGCAGATGGTTTAGATCGGGGCATTGACTGGTTCTCCTCCACCCATGATAGCAGCAACTGAGGCCGTGTCCTCATTATCCAATATTCCGTTGCTCACGACAATGGTTGGTTGGAACCCACATACATCCTGCATGACTGTTAGCAAAAGTTGCTTGCTGGCCGGCTGGTCCATGCGGCGCATATGAAGTGCGTATGGGAACTGCAGCGTGAGCGTATTATCTGCAAAATTGACCTTTGCCCGTGACAGCACGCTCGCGATTGGTGCATGGTGTTTGCGCATGACGTCCATGATCTTTTCCCAATCAAATTCACCAGTCGGTGCGCTCGTAACAGGTGTAGCTGTCGGTTCAGCCGTTGGTGCTGGCGGCAGTATAACTGGATCTGGCTTTTTGCCTGCTGGCGACTGCTTTATCATCGGCTTTGGAGCGGATGTGATGACTTTCGTGGTAGCAACTGATTGAGCGACGGTCTTTGATGGATGATTATGCGCATAGCTGGCTAGGACTGCCGCCAGTTTCATTCGTGGGTGGTGCGCACGAGGCACGTCGAGCAGACGGTCGATTAATTGATACATATCCGGCTGAGTGGCCGCCTGCATTGCCAATGCATCGACGAGCTGATCGGTTAGGACGACAGCAGTGTTATCGCCGTCCAATAGAGTATCCAACTGCTCGATAAGCGCACTCGTGCGGTGATGAACGATGGCATCAACCAACGATTCCAGCTGCTCTGTCGGAACGAGGCCCATAATTGATTCGACGACGTCACGGGTGATATGGTCGGTCGTGTTGGCGAGTTGGTCGAGCAGGCTGATGCTGTCGCGGAAACTACCGCCGCCGTGTTTCGCGATAAGCTGTAGGGCGGGTTCGTCGATGTTTATCTTTTCCTTGCCGGCGATTTGTTTCAGATGGTCGACGACTTGTTTTTCATTGACCGGGCGGAAATGGAATCGCTGTGTGCGGCTCAATATGGTAGCGGGGACTTTATGGACTTCTGTGGTGGCGAGAATGAATATGACGTGTTCAGGCGGTTCCTCGAGCGTTTTTAGTAGCGCGTTGAAGCTCTCGCCCGTCAGCATGTGAACCTCGTCGATGATATAGACTTTATATGTGGTCGCGATCGGAGTGATGTGGACTTTTTCCCGCAAATCACGGATGTCATCGATGCGCCGGTTGCTCGCCGCGTCAATCTCGATAATGTCCAGGTTTGAGTCATCGCTGTATGGTAATCCGTTAACTTCGTGGGCAAGGATTCGGGCGACGCTTGTTTTACCTGTTCCGCGTGGACCAGTCAACAAATAGGCATGAGAAATACGGCCAGATGACAGCGCGCTCGCCAGCAGCGAGGTGATGTGATCTTGGCCGACAATTTCATCAAGTGAACGTGACCGGTATTTTCTATATAATGCCAAAGAACTCATTAACGGTGCCCGCCTTTTTGTTTATTCCCCTCACTCCCAAGTGATCACGTTCTAGTATACGCGTGCAAAACAAAACCGTCCACGAATGGACGGTTGTTAAAAAGTCTAAGTTGTTTTAGTCTCTACAGGCCGGCTTCGACGGCAGCCCAGACAGCTTCGCGGTTGTCTTCTGGGACAACGATACTGACTTGGTCGCCAACGTGAGCTTTGAAATAGGTAACGCTGGCAAGCAGGACGCGGTATTCGCGGCCGCCGGCTTCAACGTAGTAGGCACCATCATGCTGGTTGAGCGTCCCGATGATCTGGCGACGAGCGACAGGACCGATTTGTTTGTAGATGAAACTACCATCATCGGCGATGGTTAGTTTCAGGATGTCGCCTTCGATAAGCTTTGATTTGCTGGCATAGTTAGCAGGTACAGGATAGCTTTTGCCATCCGGACCAACCATCGTTTGGCCGTCAAAGACACCTTCGATGACTTTTCCGGCGACTTCTTCGGCATTAGCGTGGATCAGACCTTCTTCGTCTCCCACGATGCTGATAAGTAGTTCTTTGGCAGCAGCCAAATTAGTCTCTGCTTCTTGAATAAGAGAGCGGAGACGCTTCACTTGTTTTTCTGGTAGATCGGACATATCTCGCAGTTTCCTTGATCTGTTTGTTCTTGTAGTAACTATTGCTCAATGTACCATTGGCAAGCAGTTCTGTCAATATGGGGCGGTTCTACTTTTCCACAACGCCACCAGATTAAAAAAAATGTTCGTTGTGATTTTATCCGATTATCTTGCACCAACGTGACCGCCGGAAACTATTGTCGCCAGAGCGCCTACTCGCTGGGATGTATTGGCCCGCTTACGAGCAGTTTCTGACGCGTGCCATGCTGCGACCAATTTGTCCTCTGCTTTGGTGTCGACGTTCGATCCGCTTCTGATGGCAACCCATACCTCATCCCTGGGTGCGAAGTCGGCATGTTCCGGGTCCTGCTCCGCCCTGAGTCGTACATTCTGAGCATATTTATACGCACCAGCTTCGGCTAGCGTGCCGGTTGCTTCGGGAAATCCTATGAACGCGTCTTCACCCATGACTGCAGCGTGTTCTTGTCGCAAGCGGTCTTCACGGACAATGCATGCGCCGATGTCAGCAGGGCTCACTGTTACGAAACTGATCCTGCGTTTGTGCTCAATTAGTGTCTGTATGCATTCAGGACCGCTCCGTACAACGGCTGATCCAACGCATACTCTATCGAGATTTGACGCAGGCTTAACCCTGCCCGCTTCCACGCTTCGCTGCACGCTATCATTGCCTTCTAGCTGTACGATGACGACTTCGACGCCCGGGTAATCGCGAAGGGCTTCGGCAGATCCAGCGGCACCGCCACCACCCCCGGCCCCGATGAATATTTTTGCTACGTTTCCGCGGGTTTGCTCCATGATTTCCAGCGCCATCGTTCCCTGCCCTGCCATGACGAGACGATCGTTGAACGGCGGCACGACCCACTCACTTTCTTCGGCTTTTTCGATCGCCTTGTCGACCGTTTTACCATGGGGCACGACTGTGACCCATTGCTTTTCATCGCTGTCTATTCCGAATGCCTCGATGCGCGCTATTCGTTCCGGACTGGTCGATTCGGGAACGTAAACAGTCGTAGTTATTTGTAATTCGCGCGCAGCATTGGCCATTGCAACTCCGTGGTTACCCGCACTGGCACCGGTAACGACAGGCAGTTGTCTATCGGGGTTTTGTTCGGCAAACTGTTCAAGTTCATATTTCAAGGCGTTCATTTTTACGTATGCACCCCGTGCTTTGAACGATCCTGTCACCTGCTCTGCTTCATTTTTAACGAGCAGCTGGTTATTGCCATATAAAACATCCATCTCGATTAACGGTGTTGTTTCCGTGTAGCCTTTGAGTACTTCGACGGCATATTGCATCATATCGTTCGGCGATGCTTCTTTTTTGTCCACACCATCCGGTATGTGCTCAAGTTCCATTACTGACATGTATTCCTCCTATATTAAAAACTCCCGGGCTGTGCCGGGAGTTCTGATTCTTGTTTTTGGACAACTACGAACAATCGGCACTAATCGGGGTGTCGATAATAATAATCATTTGTGCGAAGCGTCGTACCATACTCACGAATTTACGCTTTCGTAGTATATTTGTCAACCAAAAACCGCCCCATGAGGGCGGTAGATGGAACAATTCCGGTCAGGTACTCGTTAAGAGTAATTAGCTGAGTTCGACAGTTGCACCAGCAGTTTCGAGTGCTGATTTGGCTGCTTCTGCGTCTTCTTTGGATACTTTTTCTTTAATAAGGCTTGGGACGTTGTCGACAAGACCTTTAGCTTCACCAAGACCAAGTCCGGTGAGCTCTTTGACTGCTTTGATGACGGCAACTTTCTGTGCACCGGCTTCTTTAAGCGTAACGGTGAATTCAGTCTTTGCGTCTTCTTCGGCAGCGCCGCCAGCGGCAGCAGGACCAGCAACGGCTACAGCGGCAGCTGCAGGCTCAATGCCGTATTCATCTTTTAGGATCGTTTTAAGGTCGTTGACCTCGAGTACGGTAAGCTTTGTTAGCTCTTCCGCTAGTTTCTTTACATCAGCCATAATTGACTCCTTTTATTCGTAGTTTAACTTGTAGCTTTAGCTTCGACGCCATCTAATAGTGCGTGAAGATTGCCAGAAAGTGCGTTGGTAATATCGTGAACTGGTGAAAGCAGTTGTGCGATGACTTGTCCGATAAGCTGTTCGCGGCTCGGGAGAGCTGCAAGTGCTGTAACGGCCGCCGTATCAAGCATCGTGCCGCTTGCGTCAAACCCGACGATCAATTTGAAATTGTCGTGGGTTTTAGCAAATGCTGCGAGTACTTGAGCTGGCGCGACTTCATCGGTAGCGCTAAATGCGTAGAGCAGTTGGCCTTCGAGTAAACCGGTGTCGGTACGCGCGAAAGTTTTGTGTTCTACCATTGCAACTCGGACAAGGCGGTTTTTGACCACCTTGATGACGACGCCTGCTTCACGAGCGCTGCGACGAAGTTGCTGCATGTCGGTGACACTGGTGCCATCGTACTGCGCTGCAACTGTCATCTTGCTACTTGTGAATAACTCAGTTAATTCTGATACCAACGCTTGCTTTTTATCGCGTGAAATTGCCATTTGGTGGCTCCTTCTGATTAGCGTTGTTCTTGTTCTGACCGGATTGTTAAAATGCCCGTTACGAAAAAATCTGACTCGTTAAAGCCAGACTATAGGTAGAACAACGGATTGTTCATCGCCTCGGTAGCGTATTAAGTGTTTCCACTGCTACTGTCTCTGGTAACGTTAGGACGTATTGTAACAGAGATAAGGGATGCGTGCAAGTCGTCCGGCCTCAATAGATGCTTGACTTCATGCGTTATGGCGTGTATCCTGCCAACATGAATTCGATGCTAGCCCACGGTAAGCAAGTAACGGTCAACGATCTTGGCTGCTTGCTCATTATTGTGGACTGATAGACGCTCGATTTCATTTACCTACTGAACGAAAACGAGCGCAACCCGCTCGATTTTTTCGTTTATGGGTCCAGGCACCGTACCTTTACAAGTCAGTCCAACCAAAGGAGATTGCGCCATGGCACACACTGCTGTAGCGACGTGCTCCGTCATTCCTGTGACGGAAGAGGTATTCGATCGGTACTACCAGGGTCAGCAGCTGTACGACAAGTCCAGGCTGGACGAGGCCACACTTGAGCGGCTGGATGCGGACCTCGAACCATTCGAGACTCGCATCGAGCGCGCCAAGGACAACGTCCTCGCCGCTTGGCCTGAAACGTCAGAGTCGCTCGCAGCCTGATCGGTAGCAGCTCGAAGACAAGCAACATCACCAGATGCAGACGCGCCTGGTGTAAGCGAACGGAAGGAAATCCCGTGGCACAGGTAACGATGGCGCGCCTCCAGGGGGCGAGCCTGAAAAAGTACGAACGGCTTCTGAACTGCCCTCTCGACGAGGTAGCGCACAAGTTCAGCGTACTCGCTGATCGAGTGAAAGGCCCGGAGGCCGTGTGGGCGCTCACGCGGAGCGACCGCACCCGTGGTCGTGGCCAGAGAATCCGGGAACGGCTGATAGCGGCCGGGATTCCCGATCCCCTGGCCCCGAAGCCCAAAGTACAGGAGGAGGTGAAGAAATGAGTCCGACGACAGACGAAGAGACCACTCCTGCGCAGCAGGAGCCTGAACTCACAGCTGCCCAGCAGCTCGAAGCGGACCGCGATGAGATCGTGGAACGCATCGCCTGGGGCGACTGACGACGGTGCCGAACGGGGTACGGGGGTGGTCACAAGCCACCCCCGCCCCTACACAACTATTGACATGTATACTACGTAAATGATATAATAGCTATAATATGCAAGAGAATATGGGCGTTGACCGCCCTTTTTTTGGCCCCGAGGAAGGCGCGATTCGCGAACGACTCAAAAATACCCGTCAACGATTAGTTTTCGGGGCTGTTTTGCTTGCGCCTTATCGTGAAAAGCACCTCGATTTTCATAATCAGCCATATCTAAAAGGCTCATTGATGAATATCGATGGTATTGCCAAGCGTAACTACCGGCATGCTATCGCAAATGACACGCTGCCTGGCGACACGGAAACACGTCATAAGATATTTGACACTGTACGCGCATCCTTGTTTCTGGCGCAGAATGAGCGAGTGGAATATCATCACCGGCATTATGATGACCAGATGAACCTGATTCGTAATAATGCAGTTATTGCCGCCGAAATGGGTCTCGCAACACCCGAAGAGCTCTTGTCTATCGTCATTGATAACCCTGAGCAAGAATCAATCGAACTTGCCAAGCAATCACATCCGTTTCGCTCCGACCCAGATGCAACACGTGCCATGAATGATGCGATGATGAACCTGCTGCAAAAGTACCAGCCACAGTTAGTTGAGGGCGACTGGAACATGCGAACAAAACGAAAAGGCATTAACCCCGACATCCCATCAGCAATTGTCGTAACAAAATCACTACTTGGAACGATTGGGCTTGAAAATGGTGACAAAATTGAAATAATCCAGAGGCAAGGTAATTTTATACGCGGTGACGAAGCCGTGAGTGGCCTCACAGATCCGCCCATGGACCGCCTGATTAAAAATCCTGATCGTGTCCTCGAACTATTACATCTAGTAGATAGGACGATTTACGAACGTCAAACCCCACCATGGCTTATTTCCATGACGACATCGATGTACGCTCGTCGCATACGGGCTACAGAAGCGGCTTGACCTGTTGCCAGATATCTTGGTGGATATCTTCGATCGAACGCATTGTTGATTCGTCGTGCATGCATTCGACAGCGACAAATTCATCCGGATATAAATCACAAAGCTCTTCGTAGTTTTTCTTTGCCAATTCTAAATGATTGGCGTCCGCTTCATGGATGTCACGTTGTTTCGTCGTGTATGTTCGCGCATCTTTTTGGTCAACGTTTGGTTGAGCAACGGCACTGGGCACAAGTAATACGATGTTGAGCGATGGTTTCGGTATCCCGAGTGTTTCGTATTCGAGCTGCAGAGTTTCATTATAGAAAGCTTTTCGCTGCGCTTCATCTCGGATTTTAGTCCCCTGGTGTGCCAGGTTTGAGGCGGCATAACGATCGGCAATAACAACAAAACCATGATTAATTTTCCTGCGGATTGTTTCAGCGGCGCCAAAACGGTCAACCGCATACGCTAAACTCATCAGTTCAGGTGGCTGGGAACGACTGTCACCTAACTCACCCCGTAAATATTTTTCAATTATTTTAGCTGATAGCTCACCATACCTGGGAAAACTAATCGTATAGACATCTTTGCCAATCGACTGGAACCGGTCGCACAGCAGCTTGGTCTGCGTTTTTTTGCCGCTTCCATCTACCCCTTCGATTGCGATAAATACTCCATGTACCATGTATCCTATTATACTGACATGATGGATCGAGAGGTTATAGAACGAATTTTGGACGCCTACGGTATATCGTACGAGACTATTGCGTTGCCACAGAAAGGCTACCGGAATAGCTCGTATGCTATTGAACTGCCAAATGACCAGCGGCTGAATGTCATGGTATACAAGGCTGAGCCGAATATCTTGAACCGTATCAAACGGGCTCATGTTACTGAGGACATTTTGGCCGGTAAAGGCCTACCTGTTCGCCAGTTGAAAGATCCGCGCATTATTCAACTGAAATTCGGAGAAACCGTACAATACGCCGCGATATACAATTACCTACCGGGCGCAACGATCCCGTGGGATGCGTACACAAAAGATCATATAAAACTCGTTGGTATGGCTATGAGCACCATGCATGCCTACCTGAAAAATGCGGGGACTGTTGAAAACTCAGTGGTCGATGAATATGCTGAAATTAATAAACGTATGGGTAAGTACTTTTCCCAGCCAGGTGTCCGGGATGCTATGCGACAAAAACTCCGCATTACATTGGACATATCGGTTTTTGCAGGCTTTGGACAAGTCCTGAAACAATGTGTGCGCTTGCCTGGCCAGCAGATTCTGCATATGGATTTTGTCCGGGGCAACCTGCTTTTTTCACCAGCGAATCCTACGGATAGATTTGTCGTTGGCGATACGGCGCTGACGGGTATTATTGATTTTGAAAAAGTTGCCTACGGCCATCCTGCATTTGATATCGCGCGGACACTGGCGTTTTTGCTGGTGGACTGTAAACGCAAACCCGATGACAAGATTCGGAAGTATTTCCTACAGTCAGGTTATAACAAACGCGGTAAAGCCAGGTTTTCGGAAACTGCCGTGACGGACGGTTCAGGGTCGTTTTATTTGCTCGAACAACTAACCAGTCTATTCCTGGTATACGATTTTTATAAATTCTTACGTCACAACCCGTACGACTACTTGGACAGCAACGAACACTTCATTCGTACGAGAGATATCCTGATCAGTCAAAAAGTGTTAGAATCGTGTTAAAGCAATGGTGAGAATAGGGAGTAAAAACGCGTGAGCTCAAATACTGAGTGGAAGAAGCGTCTTGTGTCGCAAAGCGATTTAATGACACTTCATGAAAAGCTAAAAGAAAGAGACAAGAAAATTGTCTTTACGGCCGGGTCATGGGACTTAATCCATGCTGGACAGTGTCGTTATCTCGAACGAGCCAAAAGCTACGGGGATATTCTGGTTGTCGGTGTCAGTAGCAACGACGCCATCAAGCGTGTCAAAGGCCCAAACAAGCCAATTTTGGATGAAAAAATCCGTGCAGAAATGCTGACTTTTTTGCGCACAGTTGATTTTGTTACCATCCTGCCAGAACCAAGCTGCACACCAACGTTAGGCCTGCTGCGGCCCGATACATATATCACAGTCAAGGAAGACTGGACCAGCAATTACAAAGAATCCCGTGAATATAAAACGGTTATTAAATACGGCGGTGAAGTTGTTGTCGTTGACCGCCAGTCCACAGCGATCTCCACTACCAAAATTATCCAGCGAGCCATCGGTGGCCATTTGGGCGACGTATTCAAAGATTTCATGGAACTACGTAAAGACCCACTCAAAGAGAAATAGCCGTGACAGACGCGGAACGCAAAAAACAGGAAATGTATCGTGACGCCCGTGTAACGGGAAAATACGATACTATCTGGAAAAACGTTGGCGCTTGTGCTTTTTGCGAACCACGCGAAAAATACATATTTTACCAGGAAAATGACGTCATGATGACGATCTCTTTATATGCCTATATTGATGGCCACTTTTTAATTGTTCCGCGACGTCACGTACGTTCGGTAAAGGAACTGACACAGCTTGAATGGGTAACTGTACGCAAATGTATGTACATTGCTAAAAAGTTAATTCGCAAGGTTCACAATATCAACGGCATGCAAACAATACTAAAAGAAGGTGCTACCGCGCAAAGTACCGTAGGCGACCACATACATTTTCATTGCGTGCCATTTGATTCTCCGGATTTGAGTGTTTGGAATTATCGCAAGCTTACCTATACACCACTCGAGAACGTTGAACTGTATAAAAAACAAGAAAAGAATATCAAGAAGCTTGCGGATAAGTTTGAGGAAAAGTACTCTGAGGCCGATGGTCATGAGTTTTGATTGGCCTGACGATTCGATCTTTATAGCCGCTCCGCGTGAGATGTCCACGAATCGTTTCACCCAACTGGTTAAGCGTTACCTACCTAAAGGTGACGTTGTCCTAGGTATTGCCAGCGAGGAATATGTTGTCGGGTTTGAGGGTCAGCCTCAATTTCGAATGCTGAAATTAGAAACGGTGCAGCCTATCATCGATAAAGTTGAGACATCTAATAGCCCGAACAAAATCTATCCGTTTGAGTATGCGCAAGCGGATTTTGATGAAATCGCCCAACGCCTCACCTCAAAACAGCGTGTTTTGTTAGTGAATGGCTCGTGGAAATATGCGTTCCATAATTTGGTTGTTTATGAAACATTGGTTAAAAATAATGTACCGTTCAAATTTGTTTCCCCGTTCGTTGATGAGGTTGAAGTGGAAGCTTACGAACTTGCACACACTCCGGTAATCCAACTCCCTGAAAACGGCGAATTGCTTACACAGGACGCGATGTTCGAGTTAGCTGATCGTGTCGCTACTCTATCCTATGACTATAGTTTCCAAACAGGAGCAACGCTTGGTCGAAAGCACGGTGATAACTACGAATTCATCATGGCTACATTTAATAAAGTCATCCCCTATCAAACATATGCATTGCATCACGGCAATTCGCGCGAAAAAAATCGATCCCGGCCACATGACATCAATCACTATGACACCATTCACGCTGAAATGATGGCGCTTACCGAGGCCATACGTAGGCACGAGGATATCGTAGGTACAACCATGTTTATTCAGCTACTGCCGTGTCCAACCTGCGCACGCACGCTCAGTCAAACAGATATCTCAGAAATTGTTTATAGACATGATCATTCCGACGGTTACGCAGTGAAACTACTCGAAGCAGCAGGCAAAAAAGTCCGAAGGCTTGTACAATAAACGTATGACACATCCCGAAACACAATATCTGCAGCTACTCGCCAAGATTTTAAAAGACGGCAAAACGAAGCCTACGCGGGGTATCGTACCTATCAAGTCCATTTTCGGTTACCAAATGCATTTCGATTTGCGATATGGATTTCCACTCCTCACGACCAAAAAAATGCCGTTCAAAATCCTGACGCATGAACTGTTGTGGTTTGTTTCTGGCAGTTCGAACATCAAATATTTGCAGGATAACAAAATTCACTATTGGGATGATTTTGCCGACAAAGACCTCAACCTAGGCCCAGTTTATGGTGTTCAATGGCGTCATTGGCAAGATCCGCATGGTGGTGAAATTGATCAGCTGGCTTGGGCAATTGACCAAATTAAAAACAACCCTAATTCTAAAGCTATTATCGTGAGCGCATGGAACCCTGCCGACCTAGAAGAAATGCGTCTGCCACCATGCCACACTATGTTCCAATTTGACGTTACCAAAGGTAAACTCCGCATGCAGTTGTACCAGCGCTCATCGGATGTATTCCTAGGCCTACCGTTTAACATCGCGCAATATGCGATGCTGCTTGAAATGGTGGCGCATGTAACTGGTCTGGAAGCCCGCGAGCTTGTGGTGAGTATCGGAAGCGCACATTTGTATACAAATCAGCTAGAACCCGCTATCGAGCAGCTGAAACGAAAACCATTGCCATTTGCAAAGCTAAAAATCACTGGCGATGCGACTGATATCGATGGGTTCAAAGCCGAAGACTTTAGTCTAGAGGGATATGAATCACACTCTCACATCAAAGCCCCTCTGGTTATTTTATAAGTTTTTGATAGGCCGCTAGATGCTCCTGGCACATACGGTCGAGCGTAAAACGTGACTCGAAATCAGCACGTGCATCAGATGGACTCACTTGGCTAACATTTTTAATTGCATCAGCTAATCCAGCAACCGTTTGCTGTTCATCTAACGTTCCGTCTTTGGCTAGAGATTTTTCGACTAGGATGCCGCTTTTATTTTGGATTACTTCCGAGATCGCCCCAGAATGTAGACCAATGAGCGGTGTACCGCAAGCCAGGGCTTCAATCATGACCATACCAAATGGCTCCTGAAACGTCGACGGAATAATGAGTGCCCGCGCATTTCCCAGAAAATCCTGTTTTTCCCGGGCCGTATTTATAAAACCAACATATTCAACGTCCTCGCCTAGTAGTGGCTCTATCCGTGATTGCCAGTAGTTGTCCTTTTTATGTTCGCTGTAGTGTTTGCCTGCAATTTTTAGACGCAATTGCTGTCCAGTATTCTGATTAAACTTTCGGAGAGCCTCAATAGCTAAATGGACGCCCTTGGGTTCAATGATTCTTCCTAAATACGCGATATAGTCTGCTGCCGGGGTTGTGTTAGTATGAAACATCTTTTCATCAATGCCGTGATAGATATTCCCTACCCAATTCGTATGTTCTGGCATACCTGCGCGCTGAGCATATGATATTGAAATCCAGTTGAGCCTGGCATATTTTGGGAACAGATTTTTGTATTTCACTAAAAAATTAAATGGATCATGGTGAGTGAATACGACCGGCTTTTTACAGAGTTCGGCGAAGGGTAATGCTGTGTCTTCTTCGTTCGTATAAATATGTACTATATCGAACTCATCATTATTCGCCATCGCAAATGCACGAGCTAGTAGTTCAGATTGCACCTGGCGAGCGAGTGTAATGAATGTGAATGGATGTTTTTTCAGTAAATCCATGTATCCGTCGCCTCGTCCGGCTAATTCATGCTCGAAATAACTCAGATCAGCTGTCACGTTACGTACAGATGTATCGACAGGACCAGGTGTCAACAGCGTTACCTCGGCACCGAGTTTTTCCAGCCCCTCGCACAGATCCAGAGCCAACTGGCCAGGCGAAAAAATCACTCGCGGCAGTATGTCGCGGTGCATGAAAATATGTGGGACGACTAGGCCAACCCTAATCTTTTTTTTCGTCGTCATCCAAAAAGCTTAGATCGATATCATCTGTCTGTTCGTCGTCATCCGCATAATATGCATCAGCATCTACGTCTTCGGCCATATGTGGTTCTCCCTCGTTTACTTATCAGCTAGTATGGTGGAGCCCTGGAAATTTGTAAATACACTCCAAACCTACAGTATACTAATGTCATATGATTTCATTTATTGTGGCACGATCCAAAAACAACGTCATCGGACGCAAAAATAAACTACCATGGCGGCAAAAAACGGATTACGAATTTTATAAAAACAAAGCGTTTGGCCACATTGCCGTGATGGGACGCACAACTTTTGAGCTGGTTGGCCGGTCAATCACTGACAAACAGATTATTGTACTGGCGCGTGACGAGACATATCACCCAGACGGCGTGACTGTAGCGCATTCAATCCAGCAAGGCTTACCTAAAACGGACGAAGAAGTAATGGTATTGGGCGGCGCACAGATCTATGCAGCAGCACTGCCCTACATTGATCGCATGTATATTACCGAAATTGATGCCGTTATACCGGACGGTGATGCATTTTTCCCAGAGTTTGACCGTACGCAGTGGCGCGAGACGAGCCGCGAACATCATCGAGCTGACGACCGTAATCAATATGATTACGATTTTGTTGTCTACGATCGTATCAAATAAAATATCTATACATTAAAACACCCGCTCATACGAACGGGTGTTTTTGATTGAGTAGCCTCTACAGGCTTGAGTTGTCTACTTTGATGCCAGGACCCATTGTCGTGGTGACATGGATGGTACGGACATAGCTGCTTTTGAGCGTAGTCGGTTTGACACTTTGCAGGCTGTCAAAGAATACTTTGGCATTTGCTGCTAGTTTGTCAGCACCGAATGACACTTTACCAATTCCTAGGTGGATGATGGCTTGTTTGTCGACACG
>Ga0193742_1000961_pt1 | contig 18163 bp, 14 predicted proteins | sample L2c1metaG_FD_165511 | JGI IMG/M metagenome (GOLD analysis project Ga0193742, IMG submission 165511) | Soil microbial communities from a riparian zone of the East river system, Colorado, United States - L2c1 | ecosystem: Environmental > Terrestrial > Soil > Riparian zone | place: USA: East River... | reverse complement strand
CTTGGTAAGTCCGCGGATTCTCAGGCTCCGCGTTTACATCATCCCTCGTAATTACCAAGTTACACGGCCGATGATTAATTGAATTTATTTCTAAAATATTTCGGACGAGTCTACAACGGCTTCTGTCGAGAGATTTCGGAGGAAAATATTTACCTATCGTTAGTAGTCAAGATTTTTATTCATATCTGCATCTCGAAAATGTTCAACGAGTTAGTCAGGGTTCCAAATTCCCCTTGATTGATACCGCTGCCATTGACGTAGTTGTTTCACCTTAGGCGACGTTATTTATCGATTCCGTAATGAATAGCGCCCAGTTGCTCCGAAGGTCAGGGAAAGGATTTACAGGTGTGAGTATTATGGTACCTAGATATATATATCAACTCCAAGGCTAGAACCGGTTGCGCAGGGACCAGGATATCTATACACCGACTTTATACTTATATCGCGTCCACGTTGCACAGTAACAAGGGCCAAATTATTATTTTTTGAGACTGCGCCACAGAATTTCCCATAGCTTGTACAGTCACTCCAGTAGTGAGCGGGACTTTGCTTCTTTCATCACGCGCATCCAGAGAAAAACTTGTTCGAACATTGCGACTGTTATTTTTTTTTTGTTGATAAGTTGAGAAAAGAAAATTGTGTCAAGTCTTTCTGGAATCTCGATCCTCTACCACTGGTCCACATCAATCAAGGACACATTTTTGTGAACGGTTTCATTTTGTGATTGTACTCTTGGGCGCTAGCCGTTAATGAAGAACCTCTTCCATGCCTTCTTACATAAGAAGCTGATGGAAGAATTTTTGGTTCCGAGTTCAGTCCCGTTGATTGCGACCAAGTCGGGCCGCTTTCCATGTAGTATCGTTTAAATCGGTATAACTATACTAAGAGCGACCAATGACGACCGGGACTGATAGCGCTCATGATAGTGGGTGGAAAACTTAGCGGCTGAACTGCCGGCTGAGTTTCAGATTTTTAAATGTCACGGACAGGTAATGCTGCTGTAAATACAGGAGAGGGTGGGTGGGTAGTGCGAATAATATGACTCTCGTCTGTGTGTAAACTAAGAGCGTGACTCCGTCGGAAGGATTCTTGACCTTAGTTCAATTCCTTTGCTCACCAAGACAATGGGTGACTGAGAAAGAGGAACTAAGATTCCCCTATTCTCCTCTAGGTTTTGTCTTTCCCCCATCTCACTTGCGAGACAACTCCTCCTACTTGGGATACGGTGTGACCAGTGACTGAGCGTGACTCTTTCTCTAGGAGTAAAGAAGTCGTACAAACGAGGTTCCCTTTGGCATCCTCATTGAACTTGAGTGAAGTATACTTTAAACACGATTAACAAGTTTACTCCGTCAAGATTTATTTCTTTTATACCTTGAATCTAGGTGGCTGCTGGCCTCATGATATAGGCTAGTAATACGGAAAAGGGATTTATCGATTCATTTTGAATGGAAGAAAACGAAGGTGAAGGAAAACAAAGAGGAAAAGAAAAAAAGACGGGAACAGGTTCTAAGGCTTAGATATTCAATCTTCGCGTTCCATGCTACCTTGCACCTATTCTTCGAGAGCAAACTTATCTAGGCTGATAGCTTAGACCTCAATAGCTTCTTGAGAGTCTCGCCATCCTCAGCGAACTTTTTGATACCCTCGTGAAGCTTATCGAAAGCCATCTGGTCCTGAAGGAGAGTCCAACGAAATTCGGGTTCGTTGTCAATAAAGGTGACCTTCGGGATTGGGTCGGCTTGGGCGGCTATTGTGATTGATATCAGGGATTGGTCGGGCCGGTTGAACAACATGACATACCGGCATTGGAATCCAGTCTTTTAGGAACAGGATCGGTGGATTTTTTCAAATCTTCAAGGAGAGAAGGTGAGATAGTTAGGAAGTCAACACCAGCAAGAGCTTTGATCTCTCCAACCTAAAAACCATTTGAGAACATACCGAAGCCCACATTAGAAGCGGGCAGGGTTCTAAAGATCAGGAACGCACGTTTCGGAAAGAAGCACCCATGACGATCGTGTTGTAGTGGTGTTGCTTGTAGTAGTTGAAAATCTTCTTTACAGATTGGACACCTGGGTCTTCATCACCCTCATAATTCTTCCCCGTGCTTTTCTTGTACCAATCAAGGATCTGTAAGAGTTTATTGAGAGATAACACACGTGCGCGGAGGGAACGTAGCTTACACGGCCGACAAAGGGTGAGATTAAAGTAACCCCAGCTTCAGCGCAGGCCACTGCTTGTCCGAAGCCGAAAAGTAAAGTGAGATTACAATGGATGCCGTCATCACGCTCAAGCTCGCGAGCTGCTTGGATACCTTCCCATGTCGAGGCAATCTTGATCAGGATACGGTCCTTCTTGATACCGACAGAGTCGTAGAGAGAAATGAGTTCCTTGGCCTGGAAACAGAGAAAGTGAGTACGAAAATTATGCCACGTAAAAAGCCATGTACCTTGGCCTTTGTTGCTTCCTTGTCGAATGAAAGACGTGCGTCGACCTCAGTGGAAACACGCCCGGGGATGATAGCGAGAATTTCTTTGCCAAATTCAACGAGCTGGTAGAATGGAATTTAATCGAGACTCCCATCGAAAGAGTGGGTTAAAGCGTACAAGGCGGTCAATGGCAGCACTGGCTTGGTCTTCAAGACTTCCACCCTTCGACTTCCCGTACTGAACGGCGGCATCGATCAAGCGGCTGTAGCCGGCCTTACCAGCAGCGGCCAAGATCAAAGAAGGGTTTGTTGTGGCATCCTACACAGCTTCATTCAGTATTAATTGAAAAAAGAGGCGCAGATGAAGGGTAACCTGGGGCTTGTAGACATCGATAGCTGTATCGATGTAGAGATGAGCGAGGGAGAAAATAACGCTGAGAAAACACGCTCACATTCGAAGTCGCCCGAGTCAGAAACGACGACAGTGCCAGTTTGCTTAAGTTGGTCAAGAGAAGTAGTCATGATGGTGGTCGGAAAGAAAGGACTTTGACTGGAGTAAAGTAACTCGGAGGCTTATTAATATAATAATCTAATCTACCACATGTGTAAGACCAGTCACGTGCATGTTACCGAGCTTTACCGAGCGGCGAGTTTTCCTTCCCTTGTCCATGTCATCTCTTCAGTATAGCTGACGAGGTAATTAGGTCGTCAGCCCCACATTTCGGCCTTTAAGCCAGGGTTGAAAATGAACCAATCGGAAGCTGGCATCTATTATTTAACAGCGTGATTACACATATGAGACGCCTTTGTGGGACCGCAACAAGTCGTTTTAAGACATCGACACTGGAAAGTACTGGTCAACAAGAGTTGTATTCCTGTGAAGAGGTGTTTCAGACAGACTGAGCGGATTACAAGTCCTAGACTGTAAGAATCGACGTGGAGAAGATAAAACTGAATTGTCATGTCTACCAATATTCCTCCGCAGTAGCCAAAATTTGTTCGAAAAAGCCATCATAGTCTACGGGATTGACTTCACCGCTTCGCAATCGCTTTGCGACCCACAACAAAGGAATACGATGGAGGGATGGTTTCCAGACGTTGTCTTCCTGGACCTTATTCCAGACTAAATAATCGGAAATGCTCATACGGCGTAATTGTGGGAATCTGGGCGAAATAGTCGTTGAAATAATCCTGTTTTGCAATTCGAGATCAAAAAAGGGGTCCATCCGTCCGAAGACCAAGTCTAGATGTAATTCTTGTATTGGTGGATTGTGGGGCCAGTTGTCACTGATATCCGAAAGACACTATACATGGTGCATTGAATTAGTATTTCATTCAATGAGAAAATACATAAAAAACACCTTTTTAAGAGCCTTTTCGGTTAATGGGTACGAAACCTGAGTAGCAATGAACTCTAGTCGCAGCGACTCCAAATCGGAAAAGTGCTTCCAAAACGGAATCATCTTATAATCACTAGGGACGCAGAGTGAACGAATTCTGCAGGTCGATTTCTTGAATACTTCTTGAATGCCGATTATTTCCGTCAACGAACCGGTCGTAATTTTTATGCTCGAGATTGGCCGCCCAGGAACTAGAGACCGAAGTAGGAATAACGGACAACACAGCTCGTCGAGAACAGGTAGAACGTTGTCGAATCGAATTTCATGCTGCGAGGTTGCTGCGGAAGAGATCCTCAGCTTTTTCAATGCGGGGGTTTTCTGAAATATCTTCGGTAGCAGCCCGACGTCGTAGGCTTCAACTATGTCCAACTCTCGTAATGGTAGATGACAATTCTGCTCTGCGATACGTGTCACGAAAGACCAACAGTTAGTGTGCACCATTAACAAGAAATCAAGGCATATGGACTGAGAGATGAGTGAGGTATCATCATCAACCAATATTGCTGAGGGACTCCCAAAAAGACGCAAAGATTTCAGCCGGAGTGTAGATAACTTGCGAACATCCTTGTCCTTTGCTTTCCCAATGAAACAAAGATCAAGCGAAAGACTTGTTAGGCATTTGAGTTCCATTATACTCTTCAACAGATGCTTGTTGATATAAATCCTCGTCAGTTTGAGCTCCTTAACGTTTGGCATCAGAGCTAAGGCTCTCGAATATAGCGTTTGAAACTCCGTATCGCACCAAGACGATAGGGGGTCATCCGGGTCCGGAATCCAATCCGAAAACGAACATCGTTGGACATACGTCGCCATTGTTTGAGCCGATCCACAACCGCGGATGATGCTTCGACAAAAAGGGGCGTGGTTTAAGGAGAAGGACCCACTCGGACTTTTACCCTCAAATTCGATGGATTCGAATATCCATGGCAGCATGACTGAGCAGAAAAAGCGGCACACGAGAGCTACCCGTGAAAATTCACGCCTGTAAATTGAGTCGATCCAAGGTTCGCTGTCTGGTGGCCTAAGATAATTGAGTATTTCTATATAAACTTCATTAGGGATCGAGCTCAAGTCTCCCCGACGAATGGGGCCTGTGTAGAGCCGCGTTTACAAGAGCAGAGGTCAGCGTTGTCAAAGAGGGAGTTGAACTAAAAGCAAACAGACTTGTCCATTTAAAGATCGACATCCGCCAACTTGTGGCAAAATGATACGTTTCCGAATGCCTTGAAAAGATATGGGTACTTAAAGGCTTTCTCGCCCAGAATAAAGTGGGACTTACTACTACCAGAACGCGGACAACAAGGATGGTTGAAACGGTGACAGTTCAACTGGAACGTTCAAACGTAGGTCAGTAGCAGCCTGAGTGAGCACTAAAGCCCTCGAGTAAAATTAAAAGCCGTGCTAACTCACCTGTGTTCACGTGATTTTGTTACATAACAACGGGATTAAAAAAAAAATCATTTTTTGCATGTTATCCTGAGTTATTAGATAACCGTTAACGTAGTCAGCCTATATTTATTACCATTACAGTCGACTCAGTGGACTGCCCAGGATATGTTATCAAAGGGAGGAGGTAGGCCAAAAAAAAGGTTCAAAACATTGTAACTTGAATCTACTGGATGTCTTACATATGTTGCCACCGGCGCGGCTAAGAGCCTCCAGCCAGGGGTCATTCGAGCCGATATTTCGGCTCGCGACTCAGGGCGAGCGCTTAAGCCTGAGCCGCTTAGAAGTTAGAGCCGCCTCAGAGCCGACCAATTCAGCGTAGCTCGGCAAGCTAAAGCCGAGCCGAGCTTGTCCTTCTCAATTCACAGCAGCGCGTTTCGTCGCTCTCTGTCCTAATGCCCGCCGAGGAAGTTGTCCAGCATTATGAGTCAAGATACTAGTCGCTCACCTCAGCGCAGACGACTGAGGAAGCGACGAGAAAGCTCGAGAAAGTACTAATTTGAGTTTTAACACTGACTTGAATTAGTAGCCGTGATTTGGCCATGATGCATGACCCCCCCCCATGTCACATCATCATGTACTTAGTACTTATTTACCTATATTCGTATTCTAGGTTGGCTCTAGGTATGTAGGTTAATATATACTTAGTATATACTTAGTCATTTGACAGCAAACTATTCAAATTGGACTTGAAATCGATCCTTGGGGCGCCTAAAGTTTAAAACACTTGGTATAGCCATTTCCATGACATCCTTTTATCAGAGTGACCTAATTTGAAGTAGTGATAAGCGAAAACAGTAACTACTTCAAGTTAGCGTTCGTCATTTCAAAATTCACTTTCCCTCCCACAGACATTGAATCAGCTACATCTCGGCTTACCGGCCCATGTCTTACAAAGCCCAGCACACGGGCACAGCATGACACAGCCTGAGTACATAGTACAGTATATAACTCTAGGGTTTGTAGCCTAGAGGGGCTAACGCCTTGTACTGAATCACTGAGATCTAACACACCTAAACCTCAATGTCTGCTATACAGGACAAAAAGAAGTTGACTGCCGTGTAAGATCTTTAATCCAGTCTCCTGTGGATTCGAAATAACAGCTACGACTAATTAGAGCATCCAAGAACGCACCAGCTGAAAAGGATGCAAGGTTGGGAACCACATCTTTTGGTATTTTGAAGAGTCCTTGCTGACAAGCTATACTACCAGTGAAAATGCCCGTGATAAAGATGTACCTCACGCCCAGGAAGATCCAGATGGGCTCGAGGTTGAAGTGTATGTTTTTCATTTGTGAAAATAGACGCCCATTGAAATTGTGTGTATCGTTGCAGGTCTGAGAATTGGGATGATTTAGAAAATGACGAGTGGGTATGTCTTCTTCACAATCACTTTCCTTATACTAATATTCTTAAGCTGGGATGGAAAACGAGGCACAAACGGTACAACCACACTCGGAGTTAAAGGCTCCGCCAATGGTACTAGTACTGGTACTGGACAAACCGTCAAGAAATAAATTCGAAGAAAGTCTACAATACCAATGTTCCAACAGCTCGTAGGTAGATTCGATCCAACTAGTACCTTAGGAAAGTCAATGTCCGAAAGCAATATACATTCCCCCTCGTATCGGATTATTATTGGTGTTGTTGCTAATGGTCAAATCTCTCTGATCAGTCACATCTCTGCTACGAAAACCCTGGATAATTCAGTGGGTTGTTCAACGAGTTGTATAAATTTTCTGGCAACCTGGTACGATGCACAGTTGCTCTCAATAACTGAGGAAGGTAATTTGTTAGAGGTTTGGTGTTCTTGGTATTCACATCGGAGTTGCGACAATCCTTATCGTTTATCAGGCTTCCATTCTCCCTAGCGAAGAAAAAAATAAAAGGTTACTCCTCCTGCAGTTGGCACCGGTCCCGAAACAGACATAGTCAAAACTATATCACGATGTTAGTCTTCAAGCTTCAAAGTTTAGATTCTTGATCCCATAAACCACTAGTTGGTAGATATCGCGAGATCTCGAGGGTCGAAGAGAAGGTTGCGAATTGAGATAAGATAGAAATAGGGTGGGAAATATGCAGGAGAAAATATGTGTTTCATCCCTTCACGGATCTTGCAGCTGCCAGGTTCAGTCAAAAGAATAGATAAGCTTCAGCACATAATCAAAGATTGCCATTTGGTCCAGGACCGATTTCAATGGAGAATAATTGCACTCGCCGGATATTTGTACATAATGATACAGTTGATTTTACAGTGAGAATCTGGGGGTTTGTTTGAATGGCGTGGGTGACGCCTGTCATTGGAAATGACCCCGTGGACAGGAGAAATAGAAATGGGACGGTTCATGATGAAAGAGTCATGCCAGACAGAAGTCAATTAAATCAGCTATTAGAGTGTCTAACAATCATGACCTTGGATGCCTTCTGAGCGAGGTGATGTAGAATACGAGTGGGTATCTCTTACCGGAAATCTTTCTCTTGTGAACCCAGCGTCTAGTGGTGACGGCGGTCGGTCCGGCGAAGTAGACACGAACAATTTCAGGGATCCCGACGGATCCCCGCTCTCTCGACAGAGTACGAAAAGCCTTCTATCGCTTAACGCACCTCCAAGTGCGTAAGAACCGACCTCCGATGGATATATTGAGAATTGGCCACGTGTTTGCTCATCAACAAATAACTACAGCCCAAGACGATTACTAGTTAGCAAAGTTCCAAACTCCCTTATGCAATGGGGGGATTGTTTTATACCTTGGAAAATATACGCTGTCGTATCCAGGGTCCATCACGAGCGCCAGTGATATCTACTACCGTATATTGTTGACCGTCCGTGCTCACTACAAGGCGGACAACAGAGAGCGGACTCGATGGCCTATGGAAGGTATGAATGAGTTAGTAGTCCGTTGAGTAAGGAATCAATAGGAGAAATGTCATTTCAGAGAAACTCACATAGTAGAAGGAAGTGCCAGCTAAAGGGATCGCAAGACTAGGCTGCTTTTCTCAACGATACTGCGCCTCTCTTATATCGTTTCGTTCAGGAAGGTCCGGCAATTTGTTGATGTATTACAGATTGGTTCTGCACTTCCCATCAAAGTGTGGCCCGAACGTGAGTATCCTCATGGTCTTATACAACTTGTTTCATGGAAGATGCTTCTGGGTCCATGTTAGTCATTGACTGGCAAAAATGGACTAAGAAAAATGTCTATAGATGTCCGGAGAATTTTTATACCCCTGTACGTTTCAGGTTGATTACTGCTCAAGTGTCTAAGGCGGGCTAGCCTTGAGGCCTTGAGGCCTTACATATTGAAATTATGTCCTTCAAGGACTCGTCTTCGTTGAGATAATATAAGCTCCTTGATCGTCGGATTCAGATAGTACGCTTGGAAAACGGGTCGTTGGGACTATCTTGATTATTGTCACAAACCAAAGCCTCTGAGTGGGCAGAAAATATGTATGGTAGTATCATGATGAAAGAGGACAATCACCAAATAAGAAACGTCACGTCACGGAACATTGAACATTGACCATCAGGTGCTCAGTGGATACCAGGTGTCATCAGAAACCAGATTCGTATTATATCTGCATTGGACACTTTCATTGGCTTTTTACATGGCCCCAAGGTCTCTTGAGCTACTGATCCTCTCCAAGCAGCCATGTCAAATTGTCAATCAGGTTTCTGATATATTCACACTCCAAAAAACCAATGCATACCTCGTTTTGATATCATGTCATGGCATTGAGTGAATGGTCTGGCGATATGGATATGTATAGATAAATCTTGGAGTTGCTTCGATGATCAATACAACCTTGGTCGACCATCACCATGCAGTCTGCATTCTTTTGTGTCCCTTTCGCGATGCGTTTTGATAATACCTTTTTACCCCGATTGTCGGCCGATATAAAATTAAAAAACCACGCTTATTACGATGATCATCCTCAGCTTTCAAAGCCTCACTCGGTTTCTGCCATATCGGGGAGTACTTGCTTATCCATCCATCTGAAATGCGGAACCTTCGTCAATATTTTTCAAAGCAGAGCATCTCAACAAAACCTACTTTATTTGAATCAATGCCCGAGCCTCGAGGAGGTTGGCTGTCTGTCATCTAGCTATTAATATGAATCAAATGCAACTTAGCTCTGGCATCGTGGCCATTTTTTGGGTGACAAGACAGCATCACATCACACGTCCTGGCTATCCTGAGTAAAAGTATATTCCAGGCAGATCAAAAGGTTTTATCGATAAGCACGCCATAGCTATTTATTTTTTCCCTGTAGATGATAGGGAATATAGTATCCCGGACAAACTGGGGTTGCACTTGCTAATTCAGAGATTCCCGAGATTAGCACGTGGACGGTAACTGACTAATCACATGGTGACCACTGACAAATCCCATTCGCCCCACCCACATCTACATCACCCTCGAAAATTATGACCATCAGCGTTGGCGACATCCTTCCAGAGGGCACTTTCAAGTACGTTCCATACACGGATGAGCTTGCAGACGGTGTAGGTGTTTCGAATGCCCTATGATCTATCATCTAAGAAATTTGATTATACAGAGTGCCTGTGGAATCCGTAAGAATCTTCATCGGAACACTGTACATTTTTCTTACTTATAATCAAACTGTCAGCTGTTGCACTGTCGACCAATGAATGGAAGGGTAAGAAGGTCGTGCTTTTCTCAGTCCCTGGAGCTTTCACCGTGAGTAAACAATTTTAATGAGTTTTTTTTCTGTGACATTTCATCTCTTCCATCTCGTTCTTGATCTAGCCGACATGCCACGTGAACCATTTGCCTCCTTTCCTTCAAAAATACCAAGAATTAAAGGACAAGGGTGTCGATGTCATCGGTGTCCTCGCCGCTAATGACGCTTTCGTTATGAGCGCATGGGGTCGCGTTACAGGATTAAAAGACAAAGTCTCTTTCCCATCATCGGAGCGTAATATCGCCAACTGATCAATTCATTTATTTATTTTTTCCGACTTCAGATCCTTGCCCTCTCTGACGCTGGCGCTAAATGGTCCCAGTCGATTGGACTTGAGAAAGATCTTTCAGCAATAGGTTTCGGTCTCCGCACAGATCGCTATGCATTAATTATCGATGATCTTGTCGTGAAATACGTCGGGGTGAGTGCATAATCACATACACACATCCACTGAAATCAATACATTTTTGTACCAAGGTCGAAACTGCCCCGGGGGTTACGGTCTCGGGTGCTGATGCCATCCTCGCCAAATTGTAGAATGTGTCCTCGTGTACAAAGATGATCATAAATGTTTGTGACATAGAAGCAAGAAGTGTAATACAGTCATTTGAAATTTTGGATCTACATCATCAAGAAAGTTACAGCATCGTGAAGAGAGGACATGTGCAGTATGGAGTGTGGTCATGATTGATGGAGTTGGTCATCGTACAAAGAACGAACCTGCAGCAAAAGAAAATTGTCTTAATAGTTAAAATGCTTACAAGCGAAAAAGAATCATGAAGAAAGAAAAGAAGCTAAGTAGATGTGTCTCATGCCCATGGATTGTCATTATCAGGAATATCGTCGTAGTTATATGCATGTGCACGGGCATGTAGTGGAGGAGTACTCTCTAACGCAATGACCCTCTCTTGTGTGGAATCTGACCGATGGCTAGGTCTGCGACCTTCATCGTCATCACTATATCCATCTCCATCACCATCATCCCCAACCACATATAGACTTTCCTCTGCAACATCAACCTTTCTCGAACCACCTTCTCTATGGTCCACCTCCACCTCACCTTCTGCATGCTGATCGTTTGCATACCCTCGGGGGTATACTTTTCTCAAACCCGAACCGACTCGTGTACGAGTTGCCACCTCTCCTTTTCTTCTCTCATGGATCTGTTCCTCTTCAGCCGCGTGGGAGTCTTCAACAACGAGGTCGACAGCGTCGGAGGGTAGGGTGGGAGGGTCGTTCGTTCGTGAATTATGACGAGATAGGATGGGCGATGATCGTATACGATTGGAATTGTTGTTTCTGGGACTGGTCCCACTGCCACTTGCAATCGACGAAGGCCCGTCAGAAGACCGAGTTTGGGAGTGAGAATGGTCTTGCTTTGTTTTGGTCCATTTCATGATAACATCTGTGGGCTGAGCAGGTATAGCAGTCCGGTCCGAATCATGGTCAATCACTCTGTCGCCCGTATGTTCATCGTCATAAAATCGTGTTGAAGGTCTACTACCCACGTTGCCCTTCCCATCTTGGTTCCGAGATTGGCTGACAGCTCCATAACCCTCCCAAGCAGGCCTCTCCCGTCTCTGGATCGCAGCCTGCCCTTTCGCACCTCTAATAGGTGAGAACCAAGCTCCCCTCTCATCCCTCAAGACCCGCTCTTCTTCGTCCCAGATAAAGATCCGTGCTGATTCGGAGCTAACATCGACGCAAGGATAGTTATAGTCCCCGAACAGGTATTTCTGGCTATGTGCGAAAAGCTCCTCATCACTTTCGTCCAAATCGCCAAAAGGCAACTCGTATCCATTTTCAACCTCTGCATCAGGCCAAACTGAAGGCTCTTCGCCTAGATCTTGGCGTAAATCAGGAGCTAGATGCACCACATGATCCACATCTTGGACTCGCTCGCCAAGGCCTGGTGGTCTTTCTTCCGTGGTCTTTGGAAGCCAGTACTTCCGTTGACCGCCTTTGCTGTACCGTAAACCAGCACGAATGCGTCGATCTCGGCCATCCCCTTGATGCATAAACCCTTCGGCTGGCTCGAATTCTCGGTAATCCATACCCTCACCACGAAGAGTCGCTTTGGAGTCTGCAACCACGTCTAATAATCCAAATGCATCTCGGAAGGCGTAATACATGGGCATACGAGCCACGAATGTGTGTTGTGGATCGATGTAGTCCTTATACGAAAAGGCATAATTGTGGGCGAAGGCAAAGAATGGCATTTCAATGCATATCAGAAGATCATTAAGACCGACGGACACATTTTCTGGGTCGGTGTAGGGTCCAAGGCTTGTAATCACGCGGGCTGCGACGAGGGCAGATATTCCAATTGACTGCCAGAAAGAAAAGAAAAGGATACCCTTTACGCAAAGGAATTTAGGTACAGGCCTGTAAACGCAAGATCATGACTAAATCAAGAATGAGAGACTGATTCGTCTTACCGGAAAGGCTTGAGGTCATCGTTTACGCAGACCCAGAACATTGCTAGGCAATATAAACTTAAACAGATGCTAGTGTTATAGATGATGCTGATGTACAGGTAGCCAGAATTAGCTCGAAAATCTCCTTCGTGAAATTTGCCGCAAGCTTTTAGGATAAGTGTGGCTGCTGCTAAGATTGGCTTGACTTGTACATATTCTATCATATAATCATTAGGCGATGCTAAACTCGAATTGAAAACCAATGTAAATGGCGTACGAAGGATACCCCGTTTTAAGAACAGGAATGTATGTGGGTCGCTGGGATCGATTCCTCGTTTGAAAAGATTGATGGGGAAGACAGGTTCCTTTGGAGGTCGTCCTTGGAGTAGAATGAGTAGAGAACGTTCGCCGCCCAGATAAGAGAGGAGGAGGACGAAGAAACAGTAGATTACAAAAGCCTAGAAAGAAGGATGCATGTTGTCAGTTCCTGGTTTTGGGTTCACAATCATGGATTAGTAGATAGGAACGAATAAGTTTGGAATCAAGATTCAGCGGTCAAGGGTTCAGATTGGCAGCTAGTGGTTCCTTGACGCGTTCTTCAAGTTCAAATCAAAGACACAAAGGCCCACCTCGTATATATCCCTGATTGCATCAATTACAAATGCGGCTTCCAATGAAAACAAAGATATAAGTGAGGACACCGCATACAGCGGTACCATGATCATAATTCGTACAACCATCCTGGTAAACACGCATGAGTAAATTGATGTATTAAAATGTAATGTAGACAGAAATACCTTTGTAGAGCAGGTTTTCTATAGCTTCTGAGCTGTAATAGAATCGACATCATCGAAACGAGCACAGCTACGAAGGCAGAGATGCCTGCCAGGGACAAAACTACCGTTGGCAGTCTTGAACCTGCTCCCGAGCCAGCCATGTTTGTTAAGTTCGCTGCCAAATGAACTTCTGAGGAGTTTAAAGTCAGGCTGCCTGCGGGAACCCTGGCACGCTGCGAGGTGACTGCGTAAATTAAGAGTGGTCGTTGTGGCCGTCAGTGTCTGAGCAATGGTGTCACTGATGGCAACTGTTTACCATATCTGGAGGATCGGGTGCCGTAGGCTTTTGAACATAACATGCACAAATCTAAGATTTCGGAGAGCTTATAATAAACACTCAATGTTCGCGTTCACTGGCGACTACAATGCCACAGTTTCAAGGTTTTATTAATTATTACTTGAGCAAACTAACATACATAAGATGGTTCTACAAATTCTCTAGTCTCCAGACTAATAAACAAATGACAAGCGATCTGTACTGGACATCTTGTGGCTAAATAGGGATTACCCGTGTCGGTACGAGCTCATTTGCTCTCAATGATCAATAGTATTGAATATACACGCAGTACACCCCGTCTTGTGCTATAATAGTTTGATTCTATTTCCGTATCTAGCGGATGAAAACAACCAGTGATCGAGACCTTGAAAAAGGTTCACGTTTGGCGAGACCAATCAACAACCTCTCTCATAACCCCATGGTCAGCAGGTTACCTTGAGTATTTTCTAATTAATAAGCGGACCTACCCGTTTTCACAATCATGCGTTGGTCTCTACCCTGGCTCGCGCTTCCGTTCACGTTTGCCGCACGGTGCCTAACCTCTCCCGCCCAAAGCTATTCTCTTGATGAGATTGCAAGGCGATATACTCGACGAACAGCCCATGGTATTCACCTTCCTATCGTCAAACGGGAGACGAACACGATTGAACGCAGAGCGTTGTTCGCCGTATCAGGATTAGGCGATTATTTTGATGTGTAAGTGTGGATTCTGAACTTGGAAGAAACTTAAGAGTGTGCAATAACTGACATTGGATTTAGGGCGTATACTGTGATTCTTAAGGTTGGCGGGATAACCACACCCTTTATCCTTGGTAGGCGGTGTCCTTATCATTTCCAGCGCCCGCATCAGACTCACCCTCACAAAGATACCGGTTCCTCAGATTTATGGACTTTATCAGACGCTTGTATCTCAGGATGCACACACAGTGGAAGCGACGACGTCCGCGTATACCCTCAATCGACGTTCAGCTCTTCTGGGTTGGACGTTGAGATGCAATATGGCGATTCTCGAACGGGAACCTTTGCTCGAGGCATGATTGGTAACGATACAGTCGGTCTGGCGGGAATGACACTGCAGGATCAGTATTTTGCCGCCATTAATACCACCAATACGAGCGTGTTGGATGTAGGTGCGGCTGGCATACTTGGACTTGGATTTCCTGTGAACAGGTGAGGGTGTTCATGCATTTTTTTATAATGAAAAATGCTGATTCTTCCTTGGGCAACTCCTCCGTTCTCTCTCTCAAGCGTTATTTGGAATTCGATCTTTCAAGAAAAATATGATACAGAAGCTGGCGTCGTCACGGCCAGAAAACGCGAAGCAATTGCGCCTCTTGCACGCCCAAACATCAAATGGGGATCCCAATTCCCTGACCTCCACTTTAGGCGACTTGAATTTCCATCTGTCTCTCGCATACTGGGTACAACCACCGGAAAGGTCGCTCGTCGGACATCTTCTCTCATAAACTCCGCCTTGGCATCATGGGCGAGCATTGGCCCTCTGCTAGGACGTTATGTCATGCGTCACGAATTGATGTCCCCAATGTTTACCATCACTTTTCAAAGGGATACCATCGACGTCGGAGGCAATGCGGGAATGTTGAGTATCGGAGAGATGCCAAGTGGTGTATCGGAGGATAAGCTGACGTGGGTCCCTCTTCGTAATTATACGTCTAATGAGGGTGGTTTGCCGGCTCCGCCTGATTCTCCTAATGAGGTGAATGGTCTTTACTTGATTCCAAAATTGACAGAGCGTGACTTCTTATTATTTCTATTGGCTTGTTTCAGGTCTATCCCATTGCATGGGAAGTAATGATTGACGATGTCTACTTCAACGGCGAAAGATTGCCTCGTTCCAATATCTCATCCTCATCCATCGAATTATCTGGTCTAATCGACACAGTCAGTTTCTCTTCATCTTATTATCTCCCTCCCCTCACTCGTTATATATCTCCATCCAAATGAATAGGGAAACTCACTCATCCGTGGCCCAGCCGATGTCATCCAATACATCATCAACCAACTAGGCAATGGTGGTCGATACCCCTGTTCTCATTCCCACAGCCTCGCATTCTCCATCGGCGGTAAACTCTTTCCTGTGGATCCTAGAGATTTTTCAGCACAGGTGTTTCCTAATTCTGTTGAGGCTTGTTACCCAAATATTGCCGTGACAGATCCTCCACATATGGGTGGGTATCAGTGCAGTTGGAGTATGGGGATCCCTTTTTTGAAGAGGTTCGTCTCCATTCTTTGGGTAATTGTCTTGTTTAAGTTTACTAGAATTGTCCTTTGTTTTCAGTGTGCTGACATCTTATTATTATGGTAATCTCTCTTATCCCTCAAAAGACCCTCCGAAAATGGGATTCTTGTCTACTGTTTCTTCCGACGCGAGTGGTAGGATGCAGAGTGCGGCGTCGGCGGCCGCAAAGGCGGACAATAACTTCCCTGGTATGTTCTTTATTTGCAATGTTGTATAGCAGGCGTCTTTTTTACTACCCCCTTTGTTTGCGCAGCCATTTCTGAGCCGGCTCCGACGGGAAGTTTTGTACAGGTTGGGACTAATGCGAAGGGTGTTCCGCAAGCAACGTATCCTAAAACCAACGGTGCTTCTCATTGTCTGGGGCCAGCCGTAGTGTCCGTCGGCATTCTGGGGCTTGCATTATTATTTATTACGCTTTGGTAGTTTCACATCGAATGTTGAACTACTATATCATCCTCGGATCACATAGTTTTTCATTGATCCTTTATATAGATTCTGCTCCAATGAATATATGTGTTACTCGTTGCCCTCTTTCCAAAACTGAGCGACAAAAAAAATGATGAAGTTCAATTTAACAGTACGAAATATGTGGTATACTGTTTCTCAATCTTCTTTTCTTTTTTTCAGACTTGCGCTCTCCTACCGTCCCTTTTCTTCTTCTTTGTATTTCCATACGCTATGTACACGTTTAGCCTATCGCTCCTTCGCCCTACCTTTATGATCTGCTTACATTGTTTACATTTAATCCATGCCCTCGGTGGATTATTGATAAGATTTTTCGTCTCGTCCTCTTCTGCTACCCTCCCTCTTCCACCTGATACGCATGACTTTCCGTGTTCTAGCAACGCAGGCAGAGGTAAATGAACTTATCCTGGCAGAACTTCGCGCGAATGACCGATGTCAGTTAGTAGGCCCGAGAGCTTCTTATCTTATCTTATCAACCAACCCCGTGGCAGTGCTGTCTAACCACACAAGTATAATTTCTGGGGGCACTCATAATGTAGCAAAAGAAATTCACAATCATTCACACTTTGCTACGGGCGAAGGGCGAAAAGGCGAGTATGACAACCCATCGATAGTGCTGTTAGCATTCATGAAACTCTCTACCGTCCTTACCACAACCAGGCATAGACTTACTCAGCAGTTCTATTGCCCCTGGCGCTTTCCACAATTCTTCTGAAAGATATGATCCTCCGAAATGTCACCCTTCCACACGTGTCGCCGTTCTCCAACACATCGTGACCTAGATAACGACCTACAAAAGTTATGCTTCTTCATGTGGCTCTACGGTCCTGCTGGCGCAGGCAAATCTGCCATCGCACAGTCCATCGCTGAACTATGCCACGATGCAAACATTCTGGCCGCAAGTTTCTTCTTTTCTCGCACAGCTGTGGGTCGCAACAACGACTCCTGTCCCATCCCTACTCTGGTATATCAACTCTGTCCGTCTATGCCACCTATTCGAAAATACGTGGAAGACACAATAGACTGAGACCCGTTGGTTCTTTCTCGTTCACTGGAGGCGCAGATCCGCAGTTTGGTGGCCGACCCTATACGCCGCACCTTGTTGGATGAGAAAGATGCAATGTCCCTTCGTTCAGGTCCAAAACTCATCATCATTGATGGTCTCGATGAATGTGGGACAGCAAAAGTCCAACGCTACATCCTATCAGTCCTTGCTACAGCCTTTCAACAGATCCCTCTACCGATATCCTTTCTGATTGCCAGCCGTCCTGAGCAAATAAATAATCCGAGACACCTTCCATGCGGAACCCTTAGAGTCAATGACCAGACATCTGGCAATGGATGGATTCTTATCGACCCGATGATGATCGGACCAATATTCAACACAAGGTAATTTATTTTTCTATACTCCCTCCTACGTGGTCGACATGTGCAAACAATTGACCTTTGCCATCTGCAGTCATCCACCATTACTTGATACAGTTTTGTATCACTCGTAACTTTGGTCAGACACCTCTGTTCTCTGGGAAATAAATAATCTATACTAAAATTAAAATTGAGAATCAAAGTGAAATTTCCTGACATGGAAAAAATTGCTCAAAAGTTAGTGACTTTACAAATATGGCAAACCACCCAATGATACACCCAGTGTTTGAAAGTACCCATCAACATAGTAGACTCATTCCTTTCTCTTAAATTTCAACTGTAAGATATTCTACTATCAGTGAAATATTCAAAAGAAAATTAGGGAAAAAGGTTATATTTTATGGATTCTACATGATTTTTAAAATTTTGCCATATTATTTGCTAGTGGATGACTGTACACCCTCCCAGGCACAACCTATTCCCCTATGATTTTAAGATCATGTTCTCTGCTACTTTCCAAATTGTCGGTGAATTTTTCAGATTTTTACGATGAAAAATAAGACTGT
>Ga0193742_1000960_pt1 | contig 18164 bp, 12 predicted proteins | sample L2c1metaG_FD_165511 | JGI IMG/M metagenome (GOLD analysis project Ga0193742, IMG submission 165511) | Soil microbial communities from a riparian zone of the East river system, Colorado, United States - L2c1 | ecosystem: Environmental > Terrestrial > Soil > Riparian zone | place: USA: East River... | reverse complement strand
CGGATCCCGGCCGTGACCCGGCTGATCGAGATCGAGGGCGCCCAGCACGGCATCGCCGTTCACGACGATCCGCAGTACCTCGACCCACAGACCCAGCGCTGGCAAGCCCAGGCGATCGTCGACATCGCCGACTGGGTCAGCCAGCACGGGTAACGGCCAGCGCCGCCTGGAGCTCCTGGACCTCCGGCTCATCGTCGAGGTCGGCAGACGGTGGTCGAGGTGGCGTGGCTCCCCGGCTCGCGTTCTTCCGTGGTGGTGGCGGTGAAGCAGCGCCAGACAGCCACTGTTCGGCGCGACGATGGCGCGGTGGGGAGGTACGACGGGTTGGCGAGCTACCTGGACGGCCTGCCGGCTGACGAGCTGAGCGTCACGTTGACCCTCCGGCAGATCTCGGATTTCGTCGGAGGGCTGCCGGACACCGCGTATCGGCTGCGGCAGTTCTGGGCGAACGACTCCAAGGTCCAAGGACGGGCCGTGCGGTCGGTGGGCTGGCACGTCGCGGAGCGGGGCGTCGACTTCAACGCGCAGACGATCACCTTCGCCCGTGGCAGGGTCGGTGGCACCCGGGCCCGTCGCCTCGGCTGGGAGTGAGGCCGCCGACCATCCCGGCCGACACCAGGACCGGCCCGGATCGCCTTCGAGCGAGGCTTGGGCGGGCCCGCTCTGGTCACAACTTGGTCACAAATGGGGAGGAACGGCGGGGGATCGGAGGGGATGGGACGGGAGGGCCGCAATACGTTTTTGCAGGTCAGAGGTACTGCGGGTGACGGAGGGGGACGAGTGGGGAGGGGGTTGAGGGGAGTTCGAGTCCTCCCCCCCGAGCAACCAAATGCCCCCAGGTCACCGACCTGGTCGTCTTAGTCCTCAAAAGTCCTCCCCCCAGCGGGGGTCAAGCCCAGGTCTCTGACCCGGGTTTTTGTCTTCGGTGAGTATTAGGGGTCGATTTCCTCCCCCCCACCCGGACTGATCACGAAAGCCCAGCTCAGGGGTCCCGGGGCGAGCACGTGGTCACAGTTTGGTCACAGACATCTTGGATGCTCGGTGGGAGCTGCTTCCTCGAAGCGGTTGGCTGGGGCTGCGACCGATCTGCAGTCAGTCAGTCGGAGGCAGCACCGGACCTCAGGGTCCGACTGAGCTCGACCGTGTGGTCGTTCGAGCCGCCTCCCGGAGCCGCCCGAGATGCGCCGATCTGTGCGGATCGCGTTGCCTCTGCAACGAGGACCTTATGTGCGGCCGATCCCCATGCCGATCCCTCCGAGACACTGATCATCGATCACGGTCGCTGCAATTTGCCGGAGAGTCAGATCCAGGCGGACAGGGGACGGAGTCCTCATTCTCGAGGCTCAATCTCCGGTAGCGCCACCGCATCTGCGAGCGACTCGAAGAACTTCTCTGGATGTTTGTGAAGATCAGGAAAGCGTCCCAAAGCTTGCACTTCCATTGCGCTGAGATGCCGTGCATGGAACACTGGCTCGCCGTTGACGTGATATTTAAGCACAGCGAGGGACCCGAATGTTATACAGGCTGATGGCACCTGTTCGAGCGCTCGAACGAGGTTGGCGACGGTCTCACCCTCCTTGCTGCTGACTTCGGCCTGATGCTTGTCGAGCAGTTGTACACGCAACATGCTCTCCATCTGCGCCAACCGCTCGCGGGCCTCCCGCGATGTCAACCCCGACTTGGCCCTCTCGCGCCAGATCCGAAACACCTGGCAGTCACCTGACCTCGACGGCCTGGCCATAGCCGAGGTGCTCAACAAGTTCGACGACATGCCTGGTCACATCCCCGAGGATGTCCTCGTCATCGGACTGGACGTAGATCCCGATCTGGATATCGACGGCACGCAAGGCGTCATCCATATGGAGGTCCCCGGCGATGACCTTCTCGGCGATCACGCGCATCGTCACCCGGTCGGACATGGCCCGCTTCTGGATGAACGAGAACGCGTCGCTCTCACCGAGACGGTGCTCGTCCATGAGCCGGCCCTTGGCGCGGTCGACGATCTTGCGGGTCTCGAGCTGCTCCTCGAGGTTGACGGTCTGGTCGGCCAGGGCCCGCATCTCGTTGAACCGGCCCAAGGCCACCTCGACGGCGGGGATCAACTCGTTGCGCTCGAACGGCTTCACCAGGTACGCCAGCGCCCCGGCGTCGCGCGCCTGCTCGATCAGGTCGCGCTGGCTGAACGCCGTCAGGATCAGGACCGCGGCCCGGCGGTCGCCGGCGATCTCGCGGGCCGCCTGCAGCCCGTCCATGCCCGGCATCATGATGTCGAGGATGGCCAGCTCGGGCTCGTGCTCACGGACCAGCCGGACGGCCTCGTCACCCCGACCGGTCTCACCGACCACCTCGTAGCCCTCCTCCTCGAGGGTCTCCTTCAGGTCGAGACGGATGATGGCCTCGTCCTCGGCAATGACGACGCGAGTTGCCAAAGACATTCCTTTCGCTCTTACGGAGAGTATCAGAACCATTACTGCTCAAATTCGAGCGGGCGGATGCTTGAGGGTGCCCGCAAACACCCCGCAGAGAGCCCAGAACATCGTCCTCGGCCAGAGCCGCCAGCCAACCAGAACCGGCGATGTCGAGTGCTAGGACGACGCGGTTGGCATCGGTGCAGGCTGCTGGGGTGGGGCGGCGAGAATGTTTGGCATGGCGGCGTTGGTGGTGACCGGGCCGCCCGGGGCAGGGACGTCGACGGTGGCTCGGATGCTGGCCGATGGCGCAGCGCGGAGCGTATTGGTGGAGGATGATCGACGCGTGATCAGAACGAGGTGATGACCACGGCGGCGGCTGCCGCAATTGGTGCGTTCGCCCGGGCCGGTGAACCACGGTCAATGACGGGATCAGGAGCGATGGTTCCTTGAACACGGACACCGCCCCTACGGCTCGGTCGAGTCCGCCGACGGCGGCGTCTGCGGACTCGGGCAGATCCACCAGCAGCGGCACGACCAACAGCCGCACCATCGCCAAGGCCAACACGAGCAACGGCAGCTCGGTCGCCCTTTCGAAGCGCTCCAACGCCGCCCACCGGTGCCCGTCGTCCATCCGCTGGAGACTTCCCACCCCGCCCCGCGTGTGGTGGACCGCTTTGAGTATGAGATCGCCTCATCGGCGGAGTGGGAGGCAGACGCAAAGCAGAGGAGATCATCGGTGAATGGGACTACGGTAGCGAACCGAAATGGACCAAGAGCCAAGTCACTCCGCTGATCTCGCCAATATGAAGGCCCTTGAAGGGCCGCTCCGCCGTCGTCAAGACGTCCTTATAGCGATGTTCGACGATCCAAAGCTAGATCGACTGCGCGCCCGCACGCCCAGCCACCCCGCGGTCCTTCAGTTTGACTCGATCGAACAGTATCTCGACCAAGGCCTCCTGTATCCTGACGAAAGCGGCATGGTTCGCGAGCTAGCTACCGCGATGCTCGACGAGGACTACTGGATAGCACCATCAGATCCTGACGACCATTGGTCGTTCATCGACGACCGGCGAGCACGAGACTCGGTCCGATCTCGGATCGCTGACCCTGATCAGTATCACGACACAATGGCGGAGGTGGCCTACTGGTCGTGGCTTCGTTCACGAGGGCTTGACTGCCACCTCGTCGAGGACGAAGGACTGCCTGACATCCGGCTTGATGATTTCCCCGAACCCGTCTGGGTCGAGGTCAAGCGAATCAGGCTCGACTCGACTCCCCGGCGAGTACGTCAGCGCATAAGTAAGGCGAGTCATCAGATCTCAAACGCGACGCCGCAAAACTCGGGGGTAGTTTTCATAAGCATCGACCGAGCGATCGTGAGAGTGGCGCTCGATGATAAAGTCCCAAGTGACATCGAGGCCTACGCAGCGGAGGCTCGGCGCCAACTCGGTAGCGGTTCACGGCATGCTGGAGTGGTCATCCTCACTTGGGATGATCTGGTCATTGATGGTGTACCAGGATCCGAGATCTCATACGAACTTCGCCGCAGGTCACTTGTTCTCGAGCATCCGAACCCTGCCAGCACTCTCCCTATCACCCCGACGACCATCTCGCCGTCAACCCGCGTGTCGATGACCGTCAGCCTCCTCGAGCTCGGCCAGGTGTCCTCTGTTGGGCCTCGTTTGAGTCACGGAGACCTCATTGCTGGCCCTGGATTCCGGGATTTTAATGCACATGTAGACGGCGTGAGAGCTGAACACGCTATAACCGCTGCCTTGAATCCAGATGCCGAGTACCAATATGTCCTCGAACGCAGCACTAAACTATCGCAGTCGATAGTGACGCGACGCGTCATAACGACAACACACCCTTACACGTTATTGATCTTCGTCCATGAGATAGCGGGTAAGCGATTCGAGCTTGGCCACTCCTACAAACTCTATGACGATGGAGGCTCGCTGGGCCTGTCCCGAGACCCTCTCCGGGCGTTCCATGTCCTGATTCACCGGTTTGGCGCCCTATTTGGGCTTCGAATGCGCCCCGATGGAGAAATCGTACTCACCCGATTCATCAGGCGGGCAACAGTTCCGACGTCCTCACCAGAGCCTCTAAACCTCCTCACGGAGGTCATCATCTCTCCTAAGGACGAGCATCAGCATCTTGAGTCCGGCGCAGCACTCATCGACTGGGACCCTCTCCCCCAGGGAGGCCTGGTGACGATCGAGTGGTTCTACCAGGTCGACGTCAACAAGTACCGGCGGGCGGTACGTAGACGCTCTGCTGACGGCTCGCCTTGATCCGGTAGACCCCGGGGGGCATCGGCGTGTTGCCGACAACCGCGCCGACGAGTCCGGCGACCATGACTGGGACTGGATGGCGTCAGACAACGCGCGGCCTGCGCCCAGCTCTTCGGAGGCACTGCGCTCGACCGAGGCACCGCCCGCCCGCTGTCAGGTCCAGTCACCCCCGGCCGACCTGTCACCTAACGATGCCGGCTCGGGGAGGGCGCCCACAACCACAGCGCCGGTCCCGTCGAACCCAGCGCGTAGCCGGCGATCCCAGGCACGGTGGAGGGCCAGCTCAACCGCAGCCCGCAGTGCCGGGTATCGGTGTCAGAGGACCGACTCGAACCCCCACGGTGACGGTCGGCACCACTCTGAGGTGTGACCCGTCAAGGGTTCGAAGACGCACATAACCGCGCCCGCCCGGTCACTCAACTTGCGCGAGATAACCGGCGATACCGCGAAGCGGTCGTCGCGGGAACTACGACGGGGCAGGGCAGGAGCTGGTGCCTCGTCACCGAGCGGCGAACGTCCGGCGTCGGTGTGTGGTCACGAAGTGGTCACAGACGGGGCGCAACACGGAGGTACGGAGGGGGAGCGGCCGGGAGGGCGGCGAGGGCGTTTGGGCAGCTCAGGGGTATTGGGCGAGACGAGGTGGTACAGGTGGGGAGGGGCCCAAGGTGAGTTGGAGTCCTCGCCCCCGAGCAACCCCAAGACCCCAGGTCACAGAACTGGCCATCCAGATTCCCAGAGGTCCTCGCCCGAGCGGGGAGCAAGCCCAGGTCTCTGACCTGGGCTTTTGTCTTCGGTGAGTATTGGGGGTCGATTTCCTACAGCTCAGGGCGGTGTGTCCGACACCAGTGGTGGGAGGCCCGACGGGGCCACATCCCGGGTGTCGGGTTTGCAATGATGGCTGGATGCTGGCTGGGGACTGGGACGGGTCGACGATGAGCCGCGCCCTTCGGGGCATCGCCGCGGTGGTCGTCTTGGGGGTGGGCGCCCTTGCCTGTGGCGACGGCGGCGGGGACGACGAAGCGCCGTTCGCGACCGCGGGGGCCACCACGGCCGGCGACACCGGCCTCCCGTCCTGCCGCGAGGTCAACCGGGCCGTGGTCTTCGTCGTCTTCGGCGGCGCCACGTCCGGAGCGGACGGCGAGGCCACGAGGTGGGTGAACGACCCGGAGGCCGAGCCCGCGGCCCGGCCGAGGGCGGCGGCGGTGGCCGGCGCCTACCGTGATGTCGGCTACGAGATCGTGTACGTCGCTCTGCTGCCGTCGGAGACGCTCATCGGCGACCGGCCGGTGGTGGACGCCGTCACTGTGTGGCTGGGCCTCAACGGCTTCCCGGTCGGCGAGCGCGTCCGGGTGTGGGCGCCGCCGGGTGACGGGTCGGGCGATCCGTCGGTCGCCTTGATCGAGGAGCTGGCCCGCCTGGGCGCCGCCGGTGTCGATGTCGACGCCGGGTACGCGGGCGACCAGGAGACGGTCTTCCCCCTGGTGTCCGGCGGCGTGCCCCGGGACCGGGTGTTCATGGTCGGCGCCACCGGCGGCGAGGTGACGTCGGACAGCGACACCTCGTCGACCCCGCTGCGCGACGAGGACCTGTCCGCGCACGTGGCCGAGGTCCAGGCCCTCGAGCAGATCTGCGAGTAGCGACCGCCTACGCCGCCGCGGCCAGCCGGACCGGGAGCTCGAACCAGTCGTGCGGTACCCGGCGGCCGAGCACGTCCCGGTCGAGCAGGTCGATGTCACCCAGCCTGGTCGTCGGCCGCCGTCCCGGCCCCCTGGCTCGGGGGCGGCGGCGCCTCCCCACTCCCGTCGGCCGGCGCCGGTGCCGGCGCCTCTGCACCGGCGCCGTCGGGACCGTCGGGGCCAACCGCCCGCTCGTCCTGCTCGCGGGCGGAGGCGTACCGCCCCTTCTCCAGGCCGGCGGAGAACTTCGACAGCGTGTCGCGCACGTAGCGCGCCCGCTGCGCCTCGCCGATGGCGGTCCTGTCGATGGCCGAGGCGGCGGGCCGGGCGCGCCCGGTGGGGAGGCCCGGGGCCGGGCCCGGGGCCGTCGGCGGCGGGGCTTCGGGCTGGTGGAGGGTGCCGAAGTCGATGTAGAACTCGGCCTCGCCCACCCGGTAGGTGTCGATGGTCGGGGCCAGGGCGGCCCGGCCGCCGGGGTGGAAGCCGCGCGTGGCGATGGGCGTCGGGGCGGCCGGCACCGGCGGGGCGGCGTAGGCCCCCGGGCCCGCGGGCACCGGGACCGACGACTCTTCCGGGCTCGACAGCAGGCTCGGGGGCAGCGTCACCGTGGCCGTGGTCCCTCGGTGACCGGAACTGTCCAGGCGGACGGTGATGCCATGCCGGCGGGCGATCATGCCGGCGACGTAGTGACCCAGGTACTGGGAGGGGGCCACGGCGAACGACTCCTGGCCCGCCAGGCGCTGGTTGGCCCGGCCGACGGCCTCGGCGGTCATGCCGATGCCCGAATCGGCGACGGTGATGGTGAACGCGCCGTCCTCGCGCGCCGACGGCGGCAGGCCGCGGTCACCGGCGTAGGGGTCCAAGGGCCGGTAGCGGCCGCTGATCTCCACCCGCAGGTGGGGCGGGGAGAAGGCGATGGCGTTCTCGACGAGCTCGGCCAGCAGGTGGGCCAGGTCGGCGACCGCGGACCCGACGACGGCAGCCGGCTCGACGCCGAGGATCTCCACCCGCTCGTAGTTCTCGGTCTCGCTCAGCGCCGCCCGGACGACGTCGCTGACCATCACCGGCACCCGCCACACCCGGGGAGGTTTGAGGCCGGCCAGCACCAGCAGCGACTCGGCGTTGCGCCGCATGCGGGTGGCCAGGTGGTCCAGCCGGAACAGGTTGGCCAACGTGTTCGGGTCGGTCTCGGTCTGCTCCAGCTCGGTGATGAAGTCGAGCTGGCGGCCGAGCAGGGTCTGGTTGCGGCGGCCCAGGTGCACGAAGCTGTCGGAGATGTTCCGTCGCAGGGCGGCCTGCTCGGTCGCCAGGCCCAGGGCGGAGTCCTGCACCGTGGTGAGGGCCTGGGCCACGTCGGACACCTCGTCCCGGGTGCGGATGTCTATGGGCTCCAGTCGGGGGGCCTCGATGGTCTCGCTGGGCGGGGCGTCCAGGATTCCCTGGACGGCGCTGGGCAGCCGCTCGCCGGCCATGGCCATGGCCTGCTGGGTGAGCGAACGCAGCGGCCGGGTGATCGAGCGCGCCACCAGCGTGGTGACCGTGGCCAGCACCAGCAGGACGGCCAGGCCGACGACGGTGAACGTGGTCTGCGTCTGCTGCGCGTCGCCGTTGATGTCGTCGACGGCCTGCCCGATCTGCTCCTCGGCCGCCTCCCGCAGCTTGTCGTAGCCGAAGGCGTCCTCGTTGCCGGCGTTCGCGAACAGGCCGCCGACGTCCGGGGCCCCCGAGTCGAGCGCGGTCGCCACCAGCTCGGGGTAGACCTGGATGTGCTCGCTGGCGAACAGCATCGCGACCATCTCGGCATAGTCGCCCTCGCCGTTGAGGCGGATGATCTGCTCGCCGGAGCGGAGGTCCCGCAGCAGCGAGGCGACGTCGACGTACTCCTCACCGGTGTTGACGCCGTCGGCGTCGCCGGCGAGGGCCGCCACCACCAGGCTGTAGGTCAGCAGGGCGATCGTGTCGGACTGGCGGAGGGACTGGTCGACGATCGCCGCGCCCCGCTGGAGGGCCGGCTCGCCGACGATCAGGGACACCCGCCGGTTGGCGTCGAACAGAGGACCGGTGACCTCGCCGAACCGTGCGAAGAGGTCCTGCACGGCCGCCACGTTCTGGAAGCTGCGCGTGCCGGTGTCGGCGTCGACGTCGACCCGGAGCTGGTCGAGCTGCTCGACGGCCGCCATCGCCGGCTCGTAGATGGCCCGGACCTGCTCGTCCTCCCCGGCGATGAAATCGAGGAACTCCTGGCGGGCCTCGTCGACCAGCCGGCGGGTCTCGAGGTACCGGCCCGGCCCGACGCTCCGGATGAGGTCCTCGGCGTCGAGCAGGTACACCGCGGTGTGGTTGCGCTCGTCCACCACCAGCTTCAGGAAGCTGCCCGGGCCCGTGACCGCGGCGGCCAGCCGGGCCTCGGCCCTGGCCTCCCGGGCGTCCTGGCGGACGCTGACGACTTGCGAGCCCCCCAGCGCCAGGAGGAGTGTCACCGGCAGCAGGAGGACCGCCACCAGCTTGGAACGGACCGGGAACTTCGCGTTGCTGATCCGGGCCATGACGCGTCTAACGCCGACGCCCATCGCACCCCCAGTTTCGGTCATGTGCTCGCCCACAGAGCGACTCGTCCGGTCTGTCGACCCCAGCACGACTCGGGAATCGGGTCGCGCACCCCGCGAGTACGGTAGTACACCCCTCATCACCGTCTGGCCGCCGACGGCACGGGCGGGACGCGGCGTGGCAGACGGGCTCTAGGTGGCGAACACGCCGCGTTATAGTCACCCTCAGAGGCCTGCTCCCTTGCGTTCGTTTCGCTGGTGCATCGGTCTCGAAGTGGGATGGGTCAGCGGCCGGGGTGAAGGCCGCTCACCAGTGATCGGCGTCTCTGGCGTGTGCGCGACCGTGTGGTCGCCGCGATGCCGACACGTCCATGCGGGCAAACGAAACGCAAGGTAAAGGGGCCGGATCGTGGACGTAGGTGACGAGGGGATCCCGAACCAGTCGGACGAGTCCGAGCTCGACTGGCTGCTCGACGACTTCGTCGACCGGGTGCCCGGCGCCTTCAGCGCCGCGGTGGTCACGGCTGACGGGCTGGTCCTCTGCATCTCCGCACAGATCCCCAGCGACTCGGCCGATCAGCTCGCGGCCATCACCTCCGGCCTCGCCAGCCTCTCCGACGGGGCGGCGCAGTTCTTCGCCGCCGGCGGGGTGCGGCAGCTGATCGTGGAGATGGACGACGGCTTCCTGTTCGTGGCCCGGGTGAGCGACGGCTCGGTCCTGGCCATGATGTGCGAGTCGAGCTGCGACATCGGCCTGGTCGGCTATGAGATGAGCCTGCTGATCGGGCGGATCGGCAACGTGTTGACCCCCGAGCTGCGTGCCCGGCTGCGCCCGCCCGCCGATCTCGGCAACGTGATGCCGTCCTGAGAACGGCCTCTGAGCCTGGCGGCGCACCAGCCCCGCCAGGCTCGGGTGACGAGCGTCAGGACACAACCTGGGGACTGACGCTACGGCGTCAGGACACAACCTGGGACTGACGCTACGGCGTCAGCCCTCGGCGACGAACACCCCGCGGAGGAGCTCCGGGCTGGGGTCGATGTCGAGGAGCCCCGGGTGCAGGCCACCGACGTTCGTCTGGTGCCCGGTGATGGCCGCATCGGCGTACACCGGGATGATCTGGAACAGGTCCTCGGCGACCGCCCGGTTCAGCTCCTGGTACAGGGGCCGGGCGGACGCGATGTCCGGCTGGGCGCCCGCCTCCTCGACCAGGTCCCGGACCTCGGGAAGCTCGACGTCGCCGGCGTTGAAGCTCCCGTCCTCCAGCAGGTAGTTGCGAATGAACACGTCGGTCAGGGCGGCGTCGGCGCCCCCACCGATGGGAGCGGCCGGGGCGGCGTCCTCCTCGTAGAGCATGGGCAGCGTCTGTGACCGGTCGACCAGCTCCAGGTCCATCTCGATCCCCACCTCGGCCAGCTGGGCCTGGAGCAGCTCACCGAACTGGATGTAGGCCGTCGCCCCGCTGCCGATGATGGCCTTGAACTCGAGGCCGTCGGCGTGCCCGGCCTCCTCGAGCAACTCGGACGCCCGGGCCGGGTCGTAGGGGTAGAGCCCGTCCAGCTCCTCGTCGTAGGCGGGCGAGTTGGCGGCGAACAGCTGGCAGCGGGGCTCGCCGTAGCCGTTGGTCAACGCCTCGACCATGGCGTCCCGGTTGATGGCGTGGGCGATGGCCTGGCGGACGCGCACGTCGTCGAACGGCTCGAGCGTGGGGTTGACGGTGAGCCCCCGCCCGATGGTGGCCGGCCCGACCGACAGGGCGACGTCGGGCTCGTCCTCCAGGGCGGAGACGTCGGTGCCCCCGACCGAGGCGACGTCCACCGAACCCGACAGCAGGGCGTTGACCTTGGCGTCGGGCTCCACCTCGGTGAAGTCGATGCCGCCGAGCGCCTGGGCGTCGGTGTCCCAGTAGCCGTCCCACGCCCGCACCGACATCGACTCCCGGGGGAACCACTCGCCCTCGACCTGGTACATGCCCGCGCCCACTGGCGCCTCGCTGAACGCGGTGCTGCCGCCGGCGTCCCGGACCGCCTCGGGCGACGCCATCATGCCCGGCCGGTCGGCCAGCAGCTGCAGGACCGCCAGCGGCGTCGGCTCGGCCAGCTGGAGCTCCACCGTGCTGCCGTCCACCACTTCGACGCTCTCGATCGCCTCCAGCATCCCGGTGATGTTCGAGTCGGGGTCGTTCATGGCCCGGTCGAGGTTGAAGGCCACGGCCTCGGCGTCCAAGGGCGTGCCGTCCTGGAAGGTGACGTCGTCCCGCAGGTGCAGCACGACGGACTCCTCGTCGGCCTCCCACTCCGAGGCGAGGCGGGGCATGAGCTCGCCGTCCTCCGGCGAGATCGACAGCAGCGTGTCGAACACCGCGTGCAGCTGCACGTAGTCGACGCCGGCCTCCCGGATGGGGTCCATGCTCTCGGCCCGCATGGCTCCCCAGCGCAGGACGGCGGACGGGTCGGCGTCCTCGATCGCGGCACCGCCCTCGTCCCCACCCACGTCGCCGGGGGACGACGCGGCGCCACAGCCGACGGCGTCCTCCTCGCCCCCGGGGGCGTTGCTCCCCCCGCCGCCACCGTCACCGCCGCCGCAGGCTGCCGCCAGGACGGCCGCGACCACTACCAGGGCCGGCGATCGCCACCGGCGTCGACGGCGGGGTGGGGCGACCGGCACGGCCGCGCTCCGTCTCTCAAGGCTGGTCGTTGAGTGCACCGTGGGTCTCTCCCTGTTGTTCAGCGGGGCTGGAGGGCGGGGCCTCACCGTCCGGTGCGCGCCTCCGGCGCCGGCGCGGGTCCACGGACAGGACCGCGTCGTTCAGCGCCCGGGTGTACGCGTGCCGGGGACGGCGGTGGATCTGGTCGCTCGTGCCGATCTCCACGATCTGGCCGTCGCGCATGACGGCGACACGATCGCTGATGTGGCGGACCACCGCGAGGTCGTGGCCGATGAACAGGTAGGCCACGCCCAGCTCGCGCTGGAGGTCGACGAGGAGGTTGATGACCTGGGCCTGGGTCGAGACGTCGAGGGCGGTCACCGGTTCGTCGCACACGATCAGGCGCGGTCGCAGCGCCAGGGCCCGGGCGATGGCCACCCGCTGGCGCTGGCCGCCCGAGAGCGTGTCGGGCAACTGCCGGGCCGTGGCCGCGCCCAGGCCGACCAGCTCCAACAGCTCGGCGACCCGGGCGCCGACCTCGGCCCGGGTCGAGGTGGTGTGCACCTCGAGCGGTTCGGCCAGGATGGTGCCGACCGTCATCATCGGGTCGAGCGAGCTGTGCGGGTCCTGGAAGACGACCTGGACGTCACGGCGGAGCTCCCGGCGGCGCGCCCCCCGGGCCTGGCGGAGGTCGGTACCGTCGATCAGCACCTGGCCCCGCGTCGGCGCCTCGAGGCCGAGCACCAGGCGCCCGACGGTCGACTTGCCCGCCCCGCTCTCGCCCACCAGGCCCAACGTCTCCCCGGCCCGGATCTGGAAGGTCACGCCCGCGACCGCGGGGAGCAGGGAGCGGGACCACGGCCCGCGCCCGTCGCGCAGCACGTAGTCCTTGCTCAGGTCCCGGGCGTCCACCAGCACGGGCGCTCCGGGGTCGCGGTCCTCGGCCCCGGCCGGTGTGGGTACGGCCGGTGTGGGCGCCGCAGGGAACGCCGGCGGCGGGCCCAGGTCCGGTTCGGGTTCCGGCTCCGGTGCGTCGGACATCCCGGGCAGACCCCGCAGCGTGAGGCCGGCGTGGCGCAGGCAGCGGGTGGCCCGGAGGTCGCCTCCCGCCCGGATCTCGACCAGTGGCGGGACCTCGACCAGCGGCGGGACCCCCGTGCGGCAGGCGTCGGTGGCATGGTCGCAGCGGGGGTGGAACCGGCAGCCCTCCGGCAGCGCCCCCGGCGCGGGGACGGATCCGGGGATGGCAGCCAGGGCTTCGCCCCGGGCCACGCTGCCGGGCTGCGCGCCCAGCAACGCCCCGGTGTAGGGGTGCCGGGGATGGTCGAACACCGGGGTGACCGCGCCCCGCTCCGCGATCTGGCCGCCGTAGACCACGGCCACGTCGTCGGCCATCTCGGCGACCACCGAGAGGTCGTGGGAGATGAGCAGCAGGGCCATGCCGTGCTCGTCCTGCAACGAGCGCAGCAGGGTCAGGATCTGCGCCTGCACGGTGGCGTCCAGTGCGGTGGTCGGCTCGTCGGCGATCAGGAGCCGCGGCTCGCACGAGATGGCCAGCGCGATCATGACCCGCTGGGCCATGCCTCCGGACAGCTGGTGGGGGTAGTCACGCAGCCGCTTCGCCGGGTGCGCGATGCCCATCCGGTCGAGCAGGCCGGCCGCCCGCTCGCGGGCGGCTCGGCGGGACAGGCCGGTGCGGGCCCGGATGGTCTCGATCAGCTGGCTGCCGACGGTGAACGACGGGTCCAGGCTCCCGATCGGGTCCTGGAACACCACGCCGATGTCCCGGCCCCGGACCGCACGGAGCTGCCGGGGCCCGAGCGTGGTGAGGTCCTGCGCGTCGAACCGGACGTGGCCGCTCACGCGATGGACACCCGACGGGAGCAGGCCCAGCACCGACAGCGCGATCAGCGTCTTGCCCGACCCGCTCTCGCCCACCAGCCCCAGGGTCCGGCCCCGATCGAGGGCGAACGCCACGTCCTCCAGCAGCGTCACGCCGCCCCGGGCCTCCACCCCCAGGTCGCTGACCGCGAGGAGCGGCCCGCTGTCGCCGTCCGGCGACCCGGCGGCCACGGGACCGGGTGAGAGCGCCGTCACAGCCGCCCCTCGACCCGGTCGGCGTCCCCGCGGGCCATCGCGTCGCGCAACCCGTCGGCGACGGCGTTGAACGCCAGGGTCAGCACGGTGATGGCGAGGCCGGGCACGAGCACCAGCCGCGGCGTGTCGTTGACCGCCCCGAACCCCCGCCGCAGCAGGCTCCCCAGGCTCGTCTCCGGAGGCTGGACGCTCAGCCCCAGGAAGGCCAGCGTGCCCTCGGCCAGCAGCGCGAAACCGAAGGTCATGGAGGCCTGCACCACCAGGGGCGGCGCCACGTTGGGCAGGACGTGGCGGCGGATGATGCGCCCGGGCCCGGAGCCGACCACCAGGGCCGCCTCCACGTAGCTCTCCTGGCGCACGGCCAGGGTCTGCCCGCGGACCAGCCGGGCGAAGAGGGGCATGAAGGCCACCGACAGGCCGATCATCGCGTTGAGGACGCTCGGGCCCAGCAACCCCACCACCACCATGGCGGTGAGCAGCCCGGGGAACGACAGGACGGCGTCCACCATCCGCATGAGGACCTGGTCGGTCCGGCCCCCGAAGTACCCGCTGCACAGGCCGATGGCCGTGCCCGCCACCACCGCGAGCGTGACCGCCACCAGGCTGGCCCACAGCGAGGTGCGGAGGCCGTAGAGCAGCTGGCTGAAGGTGTCCTTGCCGATCATGTCGGTGCCCAGCCAGTGGTCCTGCGACGGACCGGCGCGGAACTCGGACGTGGCCTCCTCCAGGCCGTAGGGGCTGATCACCGGGGCCAACAGGCCGGCGAGCCCGAAGGCGGCCACGACGGCGAGGCCGACGACGGCGGCGGGGCGGCGCACCAGGCGGGCCACCGTGCGCCGGAGGTAGGAGTCGCTCACGCCGGCCGCGCCTTGGGGTTGGCCCAGTAGTAGAGGATGTCGACCAGCAGGTTCGTGGCCACGACGACGACGGCGGTGACCAGGACCACGCCCTGCACCACCACGAAGTCCTGGTTCAGGATGGCGTCGAGGGCGTAGCTGCCCAGGCCGTGGAGCTCGAATATCTCCTCGACGACGACCGCACCGGCCAGCAGCTGCCCGATCCGCAGCCCGACGATGGTGAGGACCGGCAGCGAGGCGTTGCGCAGCGCGTGCTTGCCGACGACCACCCGGGGGCTGAGCCCTCGGGCGGCGGCCGCCCGGATGTGGTCCTGCTGCATCACCCCCACCAGCGAGGCGCGCAGCTGGCGGGCGATCTCGGCGCCGCCGACGACGGCGCGCGCGAGGGCCGGCATGAGGATGTGACGGGCCCACTCGTCCGGCGAGTCGCCGAAGGGCACGTAGCCCCGGGCCGGCAGCCATCGCCGCTCCACCGCCAGCAGGTAGACCAGCATGGTGGCGAGCCAGAACGCCGGCGCGGCCAGGCCCACGGAGACGAGCGCCAGCAGGGCCCGGTCCAGCCACGAGCCGGGCCGCAGGCCCTGGGCGATGCCGATCGGGATGCCCAGGGCCAGTGACAGCGTCAGGGCGGCGATGCCGAGCGAGGCGGTCACCGGCCAGCGGCGGCCCAGCTCGTCCGCCACGGGCCGGCGGGTGGCGGCCGACACGCCGAGGTCACCGCGGAACGCGTCCCCCAGCCACCGGACATAACGGACCGGCGGCGGGTCCTCCAGGTTCAGGTCCCGGCGGACCTGGGCCACCTCCTCGGAGGAGGCGTCCGGGCCGGCCACGGCATAAGCCGGGTCCCCCGGCATCAGCTGCCCGAGAACGAACGTGCCCAGGGTTATGAGCAGGATGAGCGGTACCGCCGACGCCATCCGGCCCACCGCCACGCGCAACATCTCGATGCCCTCCGGCCAGCGTCAGGCGTCGACGGCGACGTGTCGCCCACGACAGCCGCGTTCCGGTGATGCCGTGACGACACGCATCTGACGCCCTCCCCTCCCCAACGATCCCGCCCACACCCTAAGGCGTGTACGCGACCATTCGGTCACGTACCGGTGGCGTCGACAACCGATGGTGAGCCGCCGTGGACCGACGTGCGGCGGTCGGCGTCTCGGAGCCGACGCGCTCCGCGGCGTTCGTGATGAGCGGATCGGATGCGCCGGTGGGCCAGGGTCAGCGAGGCGGGCCGCCCACGAGGGTGCATCGGTGCATCGTCCGCGTGCCGTCGTAGTCGGGTACCGCGTAGTGCTGCGTTGCGTAGTTGCTCCAGAACGCGAGCGTGCCGGGTTCCCAGCGCACCCGGACCTGCAGGTCGGGTGACCGGATGGTCTCGAACAGGATCGACAGCACCCGGTTGCTCTCCGTCTCCGACAGCTCGGTGATGCGCGCTGTGAAGGTCGAGTTCACGAAGAGCGACCTGCGGCCGGGCGAGTTGCCGCCCAGCACGACTGGATGCTCGGAGGTAGACAGCGTGAACGGCTCGCCGCCGCGTTGCTGCTTCTGCCGTTGCGCGGCGACGTGGTGGCTGTCGTGCTGCGCGGTGAGCCCGTCGACCAGGCGCTGCATGGCGGACGACAGTGATGCGAACGCGGCGTGCGTGCTGGCCCAGAGCGTGTCGCCGCCCACGGCCGGTCCTTCGACGAACCGTAGGAGGGAGCCTCGTGGTGGCGTCGGCTCGAACGTGGAATCGGCGTGCCAGCTGGAGGTCGCTCCCTTGATGCGTTCGCTGATCACCGTGACCTCGGGGAACCCGTCGACCGCGCCGGCGTACTGCGTCTGGTGCAGCTCTCCGAAGCGAGCCGCGAAGGCGCGCTGCGCGGCGACGTCGACGTGCTGGTCGCGGAAGACGAGGACGCCGTGGGTCTCGAGGGCGCGATCGATGGTGGCGATCGTCTCGTCCTCCTGCGCCACCGACAGGTCGATCCCGACCACCTCGGCTCCGCAGTGCGGTGTGATCGGGGCGAGCTCCATGCTGCGCATCACACCACCGGTGCCCGGCGACCGGGGAGTGTGCGTTCCGACCTTCGGGCCGAGGCCGTGCCAGCAGGGTCGGGGGCCCGGCCGCCGGGGTTCCGTCGTTCGGAACGCAGGGTGGTCGGATGCGCGGGCCTCGGCGATCATGCTCGTGGATGAACGCCACCACCTCGGCAACCGCCGCGGAGCTCCTCGGTTCCGCGAGGCGAAGCCGCACCGCGATCCCTCCTCTCACCTCGACCTTCCCTGACTTCACGGTGGACGAGGCCTACGGGGCGCAGCTGGTCAACGTGCGAGAGCGGCTGGAGTCCGGCGCGAGGATCGTCGGTCACAAGGTCGGCCTGACCTCGGTCGCCATGCAGGAGATGCTGGGCGTCTCGGAGCCCGACTACGGCCATCTGCTCGACGACATGGCGGTGACGGGGTCGGTCGAGGCCGGGCGGTTCCTGCAGCCTCGGGTCGAGATCGAGATCGCCTTCGTCCTCGGTGAGCCGCTGAAGGGCCCGGGCGTCACCGAGGCCGACGTGCTGGCGGCCACCCGGTTTGTCGCTCCGGCGATCGAGATCATCGACAGCCGCATCGCGGACTGGCAGATCAAGCTGGCCGACACCGTCGCCGACAACGGCAGTGCCGGCGGCTTCGTCGTCGGCGACGTGCACACCCCGCCGTCCGAGGTCGACCTGCCCGCCGTGTCGGCCACACTCTCGCTGAACGGGCAGGAGGTGGCCACCGGCACCGGTGCCGCCGTCCTCGGGGATCCGGCCACGGCCGTCTGCTGGCTGGCCAACAAGCTGGCCGCGTTCGGCGCGTCGTTGGACGCCGGCCACATCGTGCTGCCGGGATCGTGCACGAGGGCGTTCGACGTACGGGCCGGGGATCAGGTGGAGGCACGCTTCGAGGGGCTGGGCTCGGCAACGGTCGTGTTCGAGTGAGCGCGCCCCCTGTGCGGGCGGTCGCTGCCATCGTCGGGCCGGGCAACATCGGCACGGACCTGATGGAGAAGCTGCTCAGGTCCGAGGCGATCGACCTGCGGTACATGGTCGGTGTCGACCCGGCGAGCGAGGGGCTGGCTCGTGCCCGGGCCCACGGGATCGAGGCGTCGACGGAGGGGGTCGACTGGCTCCTTCGGCAACCGCTGCCCGACCTGGTCTTCGAGGCGACGTCCGCCTACGTCCACGTGCGCAACGCTCCCCGCTACGAGGAGGCGGGGATCGCAGCGATCGACCTCACGCCGGCGGCGCGCGGACCCTACGTCGTGCCCACGGTGAACCTGGTGGAGCACCTCGAGGCGCCCAACGTCAACATGGTGACCTGCGGTGGCCAGGCGACGGTGCCGATGGTCCACGCCGTGTCACGGGTCGCGCCGGTGGAGTACGCGGAGATCGTCGCGACCATCGCGTCGCTGTCCGCGGGCCCGGGGACGCGGGCCAACATCGACGAGTTCACCTTCACCACCGCCCGGGCGATCGAGCGGCTCGGCGGCGCGGCGCGCGGCAAGGCGATCATCATCCTCAACCCCGCCGAACCGCCGCTCATGATGCGGGACACGATCATGTGCTCCATCGGTCCGGACACCGACCGCGAGGCGCTGGAGGCGTGGACGCGCGCCATGGAAG
>Ga0193742_1000959_pt1 | contig 18168 bp, 16 predicted proteins | sample L2c1metaG_FD_165511 | JGI IMG/M metagenome (GOLD analysis project Ga0193742, IMG submission 165511) | Soil microbial communities from a riparian zone of the East river system, Colorado, United States - L2c1 | ecosystem: Environmental > Terrestrial > Soil > Riparian zone | place: USA: East River... | reverse complement strand
TCATCATTTCATTATTTTTCATCATTTTATTATTTCCACTCCGATTTTTGGTATATAGACATGCATCCCACTTTAGCAGGGCCTTATCCTTTTCTTTTAGGATCTCCTGCTAGGTGCGCTTTCCTGTTGTATTTGTGTTTATATATATGTTTAGGATCCCCTGATAGATCTCGACTAAGTCGTCCGCAGTTGCCCTAACAGGGTGCATGTCTATATACCAAAAATTGGAGTTGAAATAATAGAATGATGAAAAAATGAAGAATGGTGAAAAGTAATAAGAATGCAAAAGGTAGCTACATCACATGGCTGTTGGACTCCGCTATTGGAGCTGCAAGTGCACTCCATCTTGAGCTAGTGATGATGAGGAGGAATGTACAGAGGTGACGGAGCGTTATCAGAGGAAACATCAGACAAAGTGGAGCATCCCCTAACATAACTGCCACCTACATCATGTAGTTGTGGCAGTTGCTACAAAATATATTGGTCACATACTGTGAATAAATAAAAAAATAAATTGTTTTATATTCTGTTTTATTCACCTGTGGCAACCTTTTCATTTTTCATTTGATTCTTGCCCAAGGACTACTATTTTATTCCTGTTTCATGCTTTCCAGAAAGGAAAAATTCTCATTGTTCTACATCAATTCATGCATTCCAAAAATTACAAGAAGAGATATCCAGCATTGTTCCATTGAAATTCCCTGCCACAGCCTGCCACATTTTTTTGTTTTGTTTTGGTTGTTCAAGTACAGAGCAAGGTACAGAGATGTGATGATTGAATGATGTTACATGAGACAGTAGATCATTGGCCTATTTTATTGCTATTGTTCCTGATCAGTATTCATTGACAAATAAAATTTGAATTACAAAATCCTTACATAGGAGATTGTTCATTGCAGTCTGTATAGCCACTTCAACCAGTAATGCATGATCAACATGAGAGCCTTTGAAATGATTAAAAATTGCATGCTTGGACTGGGTGGCACGGAAGTCTTTGGAAAGATTTTCAAGTTGAAAAAGCTTTTCAATTGCTTGCTTGACAGAGGTGTCACAAGTTGACTGCTGGTAAATTTTGGCAGCTCTTTCCAAAGAGTTTGTCTCATTTGAGGATTCTTGATGAATAAAGAAAGACAAGTGGCCAATAATAGCTGCAACTAATGGAAAAAGTGAATATGGGGAACATGAAGAGAAAATTTGGATCAGATACATGCCAATTGCACAATATATAGCTTGCTCTAAGTTGAATTCGGCTGATAGGCCAGAAAGCTTGAAAATTTGGAAAAATTACATTGCTACTTTGCTGTATGGCCAGAAAGAAAATACTCACAATGAATGACATAATTTTGGAGATGGAATCCTGTACATTGAAATCTGTAAAACACATAAAAAAATATGAGTACAGACATGGGAATGATAAAAGACCAATCACCAAATATTATTATAAAGAGAAGAAAATAACATTGAGCACTGCTGCAATACTTACCTTCTGTAGCGAAATATGTGAGGAAAATGCCAGACCACAGAATTATTCCACATACATTCTGTTGACAAATATGTTACCATGCAGTATTGTAAAGAACATAAAAAATTTAACACACATGCTTAACAAAAAAAGGTTCCAGTTGAGTAGGCAGAAATAAAGATGCAGTCTATACACTGACATACTGGCCAAATATATTGTGACATAATCAGTAAAAAGATGACAGTATAACTGTTGCACATACTTCCTGTGATCAATGACATACCAAACATAAAACATTAATAAAAGATAATACAATAATAAAGCCTCTTTGGGCTTGCACTTACCCACTGTCAAAAGAGTAAGCTAGAATCAAGGCAAATCAAGATGGTCTTGCACTTACTTTCTGTCAAAAAGAGTAAGCTGGAGTCAAGGCAGATCAAGATAGTCTTGCACTTACAAGCTGTCAGAAAATAAGCTAGAGTCAAGGCAGATCAAGATGGTCCCAGACTTACATTCTGTCATAGGAGTAAGCTGGAGTCAAGGCAAATCAAGGTGGTTTTGCACTTACAAGCTGCCAAAAGAGTAAACTGGAGTCAAGGCAGATTAAGATGGTTTTTACACTTACAAGCTATCAAAAGAGTAAACTAGAGTCAAGATTAAGATGGTTCTTGCACTTACTTCCTGTCAAAAGAGAAAGCTGGAGTCAAGACCAGATAAGATGGTCTTGTACTTACAAGCTGTGAAAGGAGTGAGTGGGAGTCAAGGCAGATCAAGATGATCTTGCACTTACCTTCTGTTAAAAGAGTAAGCAGAAGTTGATGCAGATAAAGATGCTCTTACACTTACATTCTGTCATAAGAGTAAGCTGGAGTCAACACAGGATAGTATGGTTGTGCACTTACAAGCTTTCAAAAGAGTGAACTGAAGTCAAGGCAGATCAAGATGGTCTTGCACTTACAAGCTGTCAAAAGAGTAAGCTGGAGTAAGCTGGAGTCAATACAAATCAGGATGGTCTTGCTATTACTTTCTGTCAAAAGAGTAAGCTGAAGTCAAGGCAGATCAAGGTGGTTGCACTTACAAGCTGTCAAAGGGTAAGCTGGAGTCAAGGTAGATCAAGATGGTCTTGCACTTACTTTCTGTCAAAGAGTAAGCTGAAGTCAAGGGAGATGAAGATGGCTTTTCACTTACAAACTGTCAAAGAAGTAAGCTGAAGTCAAAAAATATCAAGGTGGCCTTGCAAGTTGCTCTTACTTTCTGTCAAAAGAGTAAGCTGGAGTCAAGGCAGATCAAGTTGGCCTTGCACTTACTTCCTGTCGAGAGAGTAAACTGGAGTCAAGGCAAATCAAGATAGCCTTACACTTACGTCCTGTCAAGAGTAACACAGAGTCAAGGCATATCAAGGTGTTCTTGCACTTACATGCTATTGAAAGTAAGCGGGAGTCAGAGAAGATCAAGATGGTTTTACACTTACAAGCTGTTAAAAGGGTAAGTTGGAGTCTATGCAGATCAAGATGGTATTGCACTTACTTCCTGTCAAAAGAGTAAGCTGCATTCTATGCAGATCAATATGTTCTTGCACTTACCCACTGTCAAAAAAGTAGGCTAGAGTCAAGGCTAATCAAAAGGGCCTTTGCACTTACAGGCTGACAAAAGAGTAAGCTGGAGTCAACACAGATCAAGAGGTCTATGCACTTACCTCCTGTCAAAAGAGTAAGCTGGAGTGAAGATCATGATGGCCTTGCACTTACAAGCTGTCAAAAGAGTAAAAAGCTGGAGTCAAGTCAAATCAAAATGTTGCATTTACTTTCTGTTAAAAGATTAAGCTGGAATCAAGGCAGATTACAATGGTCCTGCACTTACTTTCTGTCAAAAGGCTGAGCTAGAGTCAAGGCAGAACAAATGATCTTATACTTACTTTCTATCAAAAGAGTAGGATGGAGTCAAGACAGATTAAGATGGCCTTGGACTTACATCCTGTCAAAATAGTAAGCTAGAGTCAAGGCAGATCAAGGTGTTCTTGCACTTACATGCTGTGAAAAGAGTAAGCTGGTGTCAAAGGCAGATCAAGATGGTCTTGCACTTACAAGCTGTGAAAAGAGTAAGCTGGAGTTGAGGCATATCAAGGTGTTCTTGCACTTACATCCTGTCAAAAGAGTAAGCTGGATTCTAGGCAGACCAAGATGGTCTTGCACTTACAAGCTGTTAAAAAAAAGAGTAAGCTGAAGTCAATGCAAATCAAGATGGCCTTGCTGTTACTTTCTGTCAAGAGTAAGCTGGAGTCAAGGCAGATCAAGGTGTTCTTGCACTTACTTCCTGTCAAAAGAGTAAGCTGAATTCTAGGCAGACCAAGATGGCCTTGCGCTTACAAGCTGTCAGAAGAGTAAGCTAGAGTCAGGGCAGATCAAAATGGTCTTACACATACAAGCTGTCACAAGAGTAAGCTGGAGTTAAGGCAGATCAAAATGGTCTTGCACTTACTTTCTGTCAAAGAGTAAGCTGGAGTCAAGGCAGATCAAGATGATCTTGCACTTACCTTCTGTCAAAGGAGTAAGCTGGAGTCTAGACAGACAAGTTGGTCTTGCACTTACAAACTGTCAAAATAGTAAGCTGGAGTCTAAGTAGATCAAAATAGTCTTGTGCTTACCCACTGTCAAAAGAATAGGCTGGAGTCAAGGCAAACCAAGAGGGTCTTCCACTTACAGGCTGTCAAAAGAGTAAGCTGAAGTCAAGGCAGATCAAGAGGGTCTTGCACTTGCCTCCTATTAAAAGAGTAAGCTGGAGCCAAGATCATGATGGTCTTGCACTTACATCCTATTGAAAGAGTAAGCTAGAGTCAAGGCAGATCAGGATGGTCTGCACTTACTTTCTGTTAGAAGAGTAAGCTGGAGTCAAGATCAAGATGGCCTGTGCTTACTTCCTATCAAAAGAGTAAGCTGGTGTCAATGCTGACCAAGATGGTCTTGCACTAACAAGCTGTCAAACAAGCTGAAGCCAAGTCAAATGCAGATCAAGATGGTCTTGCACTTACAAGCTGTTAAAACAATAAGCTGGAGTCAAGGCAGACCAAGATGGCCTTGCACTTACCTCCTGTCAAAAGAATAAGCTTGAGTCAGGACAGATCACAATGGTCTTGCACTTACAAACTGTCAAAAGAGTAAGCTGGAGTCAAGACAAAGCTGGAGTCAAGACAGATCAAAAAGGTCTTGCACTTACTTTCTGTCAAAAGAGTATGCTGAAGTCAAGACATATCAAGATGGCCTTGCACTTACCCACTGTGAACAAGTGAGCCTGAGCCAAAGCAGATCAAGATGGCACTTACCTGCTGTCAAAAGAGTAAGCTGGAGTCTAGATAGATCAAGATGGTCTTGCACTTACAAACTGTCCAAAGAGTAAGCTGGAGTCAGGGCAGTTCAAGATGGCTTGCACTTACCTCCTGTCAAAAGAGTAAGCTGGAGTCAAGGCAGATCAAGATAGTCTTTCACCTACCTCCTATCAACAGAGTAAGCTGGAGTGAAGGTTGATCAGAATGGTCTTGCACATACAATCTGCCATCCAAAGATTAGAATGATAATATGATGTCTCTTTTATGTTCATACGCACATACTGTCATAATGGATGTTAGTCCAATGTGTTGAGCACTAGATGTCCAAGATAACACTCTACAAAGCTTACTCAGTCTCAAAGCCTTCTGTTAATCTGCCAAAACACATACTACAATTTGTGGGAAATATAACAGCACAATTCCCATAAAACATGTCCAATCTCCCTTCTTCTTCTTAAAATATTTCAACAGACTTGATTCTGTCAAATTCACAATTCTAAGAATCATGTTAACAAGTAAATTCAAAAAATCATAGTTGCCCACCTTTGAACTCCATACTTAACACATAACTCAAGATTGTTTTGCTGTGTTGATAGAAAGAGCTGTTGCAATTCTTCACTAGAGAGTGCACCTGCTGTCTTTTCAATCAAGTCATAACAATCAGCTCCAGTCTCATGCATATCTGCATCACACAATTAGCCAAATGGGTATTAACTGAGCAATGAAAATAAGTGTAACACTTACTTCGGAATACAACATATGCCTTTGGTGGATATTTGAACCCATCAAAGTGCCAAAGAATATTCTTTTCATACTCAGCCCAGGCTTTTTTGGGGGCTTGTTGCTTTGCCTCTGACAAGGTGCTACCTTCATTCATAAGTTGTATAATTTTGTCATCATCAAGAGAATCAGTCTTGGTCCACAAAACAATCACTGGCACTTCACAAACTCATCTTTCATTGTAACAAATTTGATAAGATGACACTTACCAAGCCCTGTCCCACATTCATTGAAAAACATCTTCTCTGCTCTGGTGATTGGTCTGTCATCACTTGTTGGAATGCAGTACCTACTCAAAAAGATTTGCCTGCATCAAGAAATTTGTTCTTTCTAGATGCAAGCACATACACACCAGATTACATGCAGTTGCTCATTCACATTTCTTGCCCTCGAACACTTCTCAATGAACCTCTGAACCAGATTTAACTCCTCAACATCACCAGCTTCAAAGCCACGGGAATCATGAAAGATAAAACCGGGGTTGCCTTCAAATATCATTTGGTTCTCGATGTTATGCTCTCCAGGCTGCGGTGTGAGAATATTAATTGAATGTACGTAATTCGCAGGTGCATTGACTGCTTACCCCCAGAGATGGATTAAGAGCCGGTGACTCGATCTGAGATTATGGACATGGATATCAGCATCTAGCATGAACTATTACCATATACATTACCTTTTCGCCCGTCGGACTGAACATCATAGCTTCTCCTGTAGTGTTGCAGAGTCTTTGCAGGATTGTTGTCTTGCCCGCGTTGGCTCGCCCGATAATAAGAATATGGAATTGAGTAAACTTTGTTCGTATATTCTGAGTTTGCTTAGCAGTGGAGTGGGGTTTCGATGAAGTAGACATTGCGAAAGACGCTTTGAATCGTTCACACGATTCAAAGTTGAGTTGGACATACTACATATTGTGACTGTCACCAACACTGCCCTATATATGAGGCCTGAGGGCGCTCATCTGAGAACCCTTTCCCAACCTATTCTCTCCGCGCAGCTATAGGTCGTTGAAAATATGTGCGAGAGTCCATGGCGCTGGCGATGCTACCTGAAGCATGTCTTGTCGGAGAGAGCAAGGTGGAATGCGAGGAATTGATTCTTCGTTAACGCCAGCCTCTTGTATTATTCTCCTCCCACCTAAGTCATGCTTCAATCGCTATTACCTACCTTGTTCCCGTTTCCACGCACCTCTATGCACCCACACCAATCCTTACCCAAGCACCTACATCTCAATCATCATCACTATCATCACTGCTGGAATACTCCTCCTCACTCATCTCTACCCCAACCCCCGCCAACCCAGGCTTATTCAACGACATCGGTTGCCCCCCATCCTGTAATTCCGGTTCTGACCGAACAGCAAGACCGCGGTAACCCTCAAAAATATCATCCGAATCATCCACCACCTCCATATGTTCATTCAACTCCTACATTTACATCAATCTCCTCTTCCTCTCTATCATCTCACCATCCACGCCATCCACTTCTTCGAATACGTCTTGGAATATATTTTGTTCCAACGCGAGTTCGTCAGCTACTGCGTCATCGTCAACGTTGGAAGTAGGGTTGGAAGGAGCAGAAGATGAAGCTAACTTGGCAGTAGACACTTCATCCCACTCCTCCTCTTCATCAGATTCATATTGACCCATCATTGAAGGCGAAGATGGCATAGATGTCGACGAGGATAACGATGCTGCTGATGGCACTATTAGTGGTGGTACATTGCGGGAAGCGCTTCCAGTGGTTTCGGAATTATGAGACCCAGGGGGCGGCAGTGGTGGCGCAAATGAACTCGATCCACAGGCTTTAGGGGGAGCACGTGTTGCTGTGGCGTGGATGGTCGAGGCCGTTTTGCAGGCTGCCGCTGAACTCGAGCATCTATGAGGCTGATTTGGAGGAGCTGTAGGTATAGAAGCAGGAACAGGAATAGGTTTCGCTTTCTTCTCCTTCTGAATTGGCTATTTCCTCTGAATTCGTTCTTTCTTCTGAGCTGATTCTGTCTTCTGGAGTGATTCTTTCTTCAGAATTAATCCTGTTTGCTGAGCTGGTTCCCTAGGTTCAACTTGTTCTTTCTTCTGAACTGATCGTGGCCTTGGACGAGGCGGCGCAGGTATAGAGGGAACTGGAATAGTGGGAACAGCATCAGGTGGAGGCGGAGGTGGTGTTGGTGTTGGTTTTTGCCATGAAGGTTGAGATGCAGCGACCGGTGCTTTCGCTTCAATACGAGGCTTGGGAGTAAGCTTTACCGGACGAGATTTTGGTGGCAGCGGAAGTTGTGCTTTTGAGGGACGGGAGAAGAAGGTTTTGGGGGTCCTTCAGTGTCTTCATCCAACCAAGAAGTCCACGCTCTAATTCATCGATGACCCGACGTTGTTTCCCTTTGGCTTTAGTTGATTTCTGTGTGAGGGGAGCAGTTTTAGGCGCAGGTATGGGGGCAACTGTAGATAATAAAAAACCGAGTGCCTTGTCATTTAATGTGAAAGGCGAACGTACTTGACGAACGAAGAGAAACGGTGTCTTCCGATCATAATGAAGATTCACAAAAGCGTCCCGTTTTTCTAGTGAATATGTTCCATGGGTTGATAACTCGACATGAATAAATCAGTGACCGTCCCCATTATCCTCCATAAATGAGCACGCAATCGACCTCCATGGCAGACTGTGCCTACTAAGAAATACACGGGCCTCTGCAGACTAATGCAACGCTCAGATATATTGAAAATATAATGATGAGATCCGCGTACTTGAGCGCTGGGGTATTCTGGTAACACTTTGGTATTATTGGCGCTCTTCTAAATCTCCATAGTCAATCGATGGTGGCTTGAAATGATGTAATTGCGCGGACACTCAAATGTCAGTTAGAGGATAAGATACGCTAAGGGCATACACCGAAAGGAATATAAATTGCGTTCAGGAAGATTCATCGTTTCGTGGTGGCCGTGGTAGTAAGCGATGCCTCCAGCTTCCTGGCTTGAACTATATTGACGGCATGGCTACCTGGCGCAGGCGTCCAAGGGACTGGACTGCTTGAGCTGGCCATGGTGGTATGAGAAGAACAAAGGATCTAAGTACTTCTACCATTACCAAGACAGTGACTATTCCCATCACCTCTACTGTGCTGTAGGCGACAAAGAATTTGCTCCCCTGGTGATCTACCATGTTGTCAATGTTAAAGCCCCCTACTACAACTACTGTCGCGCCCTATGTTCGAATATTTGTTTTACTCACATGATTAATCTTGTCCTTGCATATGTAAATCCTTCCGGTAAAGATGACTTTCCATTGTAATAATCGACCAAATTCTCATTGTTTTCTACAGGCAATCGCGATATCAGTGCCCGCTTGGGACTTCTCGGGATGCTGACAGATCTAGATGGGGAACACAATAGAACGGCGTCTTTGCTCTTGGTTGCTCGACCATTAACATCAATCGATATTTAATGATCTACCTTGACTAGCAACTAGCAACTACTTCCCGTATTCTTCTTTTTTTTATGGCTTTAACCTTGAGGTTTGAGGTTATTTATGGACACATTTGTCTTCGGGAAGGCCTCACATTCATCTTGCGTGACGAAGTTCGGACTGGAGTATTGACTTCATTCATCGTTCAATTGATGTCGATTGGAATGAATAGGAGAGTGCGACCTTCTTTACGCTCATTGAGGTCGGTCAGTAACGTCAGTCTTCGCATTCAGGTATTCCTTCAGTTGAGCTGTGAGTATTTCAAGCCTGAGATGACACACTGTATTTTATGTGAGGCCGTAGGTAGACTTGCTATTAATCGATAGAGCTAGCCACGCTGTCCAAGAGCAGCGACTGAAACAGTGAGGATAAAGTTTTTACCAAGTCTTTACTGGTAGACTTGCACTAAGTTGCAGTAATTGGGTTTTCGGCATTCAAAGGTGCATCTCTACAATATCCGAAAATATAGAAAGCGGCATCGTGGGCGGGAGTTACATAGATTACACATCAACCGACTAACGAACCTCAAAAATCGTTTGAGCTGACTTACTTTGGACAAGTAAACATTTTTGTGGAAAATGATCTTCTGGTGTTGTCAATGGCGCACCAACTACTACATATGCGGCTCGATGATTCATTCATCGTTGAGAAGAGGGTTGTGTTTGAAAAATCCTCACTGCGTTCAAAAACTTGTAGCCCAGTACAACGGGTTGTGAAATATTATTTAATCACAAATGCATTTAAATTTATCTACAGTAAGGATAGGTTTATTTTTAAAACAATACCACTTTCCTCCTTTCCTCCGAGTTTATATATAAAACACTATTATTTGAGAAGCTCGTATGTAATGAGTCACCAGACTCATAACCAAATCCGGAAATTTCCTTTATGGTTTACCAGGTGATGGTAATGGTAATGGTATCATATGCATGAACAACGACTTTGCCGTCCCGCGAAGCCGGTTATTAGTGCCAAGGGCACTGTAAGTGGTTAACCTGAGGCCTCCAGGCTTCGGATCCTGCAGCTACTTTGATGTATAACGTTAACGAGTTTCCAAAACTACTTTACTAAAACTAGATGATTATCAAAGCGTAGCCTTGGCCTCCAGCTCATCTGCACAGCCAAGACTACTGTTCAGAAGTTCCGGGTATTTCCAATACATATATAAAAGCGTAAAGGGAAGTTGAGTGACTCCTGCTGGGTCCGCAAACGTTTTCATCCAAAGTGTAGACCATCATATGCCATGGCATTCGGATTTCACCACCGGAAGCGATTTCTCGGCGCTCAGACCTGGTCATTGATCATGAAATTTCTCTCATATTGTTCCTCCCGTGGTCGATTTAATCCGCGGATAGCTTGACCTTGAATATCTTGCTTGGAATGGGATTGTACTAATTTGAGAAAGAAGCAATCACGCCACACACAGCCAAATAAACGTTTTTGGTTGATCTAATCTTGGCAACAATTTTTTTTCTTCTCTTCCTCTCCACTACGAGTACTAGTGGAGAGGAAGAGATCTTACTTGAAAACCTATAAAGTCCCAAAATGTCGACTCTGAAATCTTTAGGGCCCACTGGTGCTTTTCCAGTCCGACCAGCGCTATCCCGCTTGACTAGTAACCTTTCTAACCTCCCTGCCTCACCCGTCACTTTCGCCCCCTTGAACGACGACGGTACCGAAATTAAAGACGGGATGAACGACGGAATTCTTGAATTCGTAGATGGCTCAGCCTATCGAGGCATCAGCTTTGGTGCCGAAGGCAAAAGTGTCGCCGGCGAATGCGTCTTTCAGACTGGCAAGTAAATACCCTTTGCGTAACGTTTGAATGCATCCTTAAGGAACCCTTTCTATAGGCATGGTCGGATATACTGAATCACTAACCGACCCTTCGTATGAGGGTCAGATCCTTGTTCTCACCTACCCTCTTATCGGTAATTATGGCGTTCCTGAACGTCCTTCTAAAGCAAATTTGGATTTGCTGCCTGAGCAGTTTGAGTCCTCGCGAATCCATGTTTCTGCTCTAATCGTGGGCTACTACTCAGAGGATTTCAGCCACTTCCTCTCAAAATCTTCTCTCGGCACATGGCTAAAGGAGAACGGTATTCCGGCTTTATATGGCATCGACACTCGCGCTCTCACTAAAAAAATTCGTGAGAAGGGTTCTATGCTCGGAAAAGTTTTGGCAAGATCAGGGGCCCCCCGTCTAGGCCGCCCTCGCACCCATGGATTTTTGCAACATCTGATCACGCTTCCATCTGTCCCTTCAACACCCTACCCATGGCGGGAGGAATACATGGATATTCCTTTCCTCAACCCAAACCAGATCAATTTGGTCGCCCGCGTTTCTGTCTCTGCTCCCGTTGTCTACGGACCTACTTGCCAAGCACGTCTCCACCCATCCGGGCGTCCGCTGCGCGTCATTGCTGTCGATGTTGGTATGAAATACAACCAGATACGCTGCTTCACTGGAAGAGGCGTGGAACTCAAGGTTGTTCCCTGGGACTATGATTTCAACACAGACTTAGAACCTTACGATGGTTTGTTCGTTTCGAATGGACCGGGCGATCCTGCTACCGTGAAACTCACGGTTGATCGGCTTTCAAAAACGATCGAGAAGGCTGACCGTCCAATTTTTGGCATCTGTCTCGGCCATCAGCTGCTTGCTTTGGCTGCCGGTGCTACAACATCCAAAATGAAATACGGCAATCGTGGCCACAATATTCCTTGTAGCGACGCCCTTTCGGGACGCTGCTACATCACCAGCCAAAATCATGGTTATCAGGTCAATACGAACTCCCTTCCCGTTGGATGGAAAGAACTCTTCCGAAATGCCAACGATGGAAGTAACGAGGGCATATATTGTGAAGATAAACCTTTTTTCTCCGTTCAATTCCACCCAGAATCAACGCCTGGTCCTCGCGACACTGAATTCCTATTCGACGTCTTCCTCCAGAATGTCCAGGACTGCGCCACTACGGGGTCCGTAACACCAATCAATATGCCAGGTGGTAAGAAGGAGGACAACGACAAACGCGTACCCCGCGCCAATGTCTCCAAAGTGATTATCCTTGGTTCTGGCGGCCTGTCGATTGGTCAGGCTGGCGAATTCGACTATTCTGGTTCGCAAGCCATCAAAGCGTTGAAGGAAGAAGGCATATATACTATCATGATCAATCCCAACATCGCAACCATTGCAACTTCCAAGGGCCTCGCTGATAAGGTTTACTTCTTGCCAGTGACTCCCGAGTTTGTCCGAAAAATCATCAAATACGAGAAACCAGATGGTATCTACGTGACCTTTGGTGGGCAGACTGCCTTGAATGTCGGTATCAGGTTAAAGGACGAATTCGAGGAGTTGGGCGTCCAAGTTCTTGGGACGCCGATACAGACCATCATCACCACTGAAGACAGGCAGCTCTTCGCCGCTGCCATGGAGGAGATCGGAGAAAAATGTGCTGAGAGCTGCACCGCAACTAACGCTGACGAGGCCGTCGCGGCTGCGACTGCAATTGGTTTCCCTGTCATTGTTCGTGCTGCATATGCTTTAGGAGGGCTGGGGTCTGGATTTGCGCAGAACGAAAACCAGTTACGAGCTCTGTGCTGCAAGGCATTTGCAACCAGTCCTCAGGTCCTTGTCGAGAAGAGTATGAAAGGATGGAAGGAAATTGAGTATGAAGTTGTTCGCGATTGCAGAGATAATTGTATCACGGTTTGTAACATGGAGGTAAGACTTCCCTCTCACAGCCTTGTATAGAGATTAATTACAATACGCTCAGAATTTCGACCCTCTCGGCATCCATACAGGCGATTCCATCGTCGTTGCACCTTCGCAGACACTATCGGACTCTGACTACAATATGCTGCGAACCACCGCCATCAACGTTATCCGGCACCTAGGCGTAGTTGGCGAGTGCAATATCCAATATGCTCTCAATCCTACATCGCAAGAATATTGCATCATCGAGGTTTGCTTCTCATTCGTCGTCGTCTGGAACAGAGTTGAGCATTTATTCAATATAGGTTAACGCACGTTTATCACGCTCATCGGCTCTAGCTTCCAAAGCTACGGGATATCCCCTGGCTTTTATTGCCGCGAAACTAGGTTTGGGGATTCCCCTTAACGAAATCAAGAATTCGGTCACAAAAGTCACCAGTGCCTGCTTCGAACCCAGCTTGGACTATGTTGTCGTCAAGATTCCTCGCTGGGATCTCAAAAAATTCAACCGTGTCAGCCGGTTGCTCAGTAGCAGCATGAAGAGTGTGGGAGAGGTTATGAGCATCGGAAGAACGTTCGAAGAAACGATACAAAAGGCGATTCGGGCCATCGATGACCAATTCACTGGGTTTTCTAAGGTACGATGACCATCATGGTTGCATCGTCAAGTAAACTAACGATCGTTGGTTAGAATGACTTTGTTGAGAACATCGACGAGGAGTTGCTTAATCCCACCGACAAACGTATCTTCGCTATCTCAACAGCCTTTCATCGAGGATACAGTGTTGATAAAGTCTGGCAAATGACCAACATCGACAAATGGTTTTTGAACAAACTTCACAACATCTTCAGACTCGAGCAATCCCTTTCGTGTGTTGCCAGCTCGGTTCTCCACCGTTTGTATTAATGTTTATTCTTCTAGAACATGTAACGTTTCCGACATCCCAATCGATCTACTCCGACAGGCAAAACAATGTGGTTTTTCGGACCGACAACTTGGTGGTTGCATTGGCGCGACAGAGTTGGCAGTTCGTAGACTTCGCCAAGAATCCGGAATTTCTCCGTTTGTAAAACAAATCGACACCGTAGCCGCAGAATTCCCAGCCTACACGAATTATCTGTATATGACCTATAATGCATTGGAAGACGACATCGATTTCGAGGATCATGGTGTTATGGTTCTTGGTTCGGGCGTTTATCGCATTGGGTCTTCTGTCGAGTTCGATTGGTGTGCGGTACGGGCCATCAGGACTCTTCGTGATCAAGGCCTGCCTACCGTCATGGTCAACTACAATCCGGAGACCGTCAGTACGGACTACGATGAAGCCGATCGACTTTACTTCGAAAACATCAGCTTGGAAACCATCCTCGATATCTACGACATTGAGAGCTCTCGTGGTGTCATTCTTTCCATGGGAGGACAAACCCCAAACAATATCGCTCTGCCATTATACCGTCAGAACGTCAAGATCTACGGAACCTCTCCAGAGATGATTGATACGGCCGAAAATCGCTACAAGTTCTCTCGTCTTCTTGACGAAATCGGCGTCGATCAACCAATGTGGAAAGAACTGACGAGTTTTGAGGCTGCAACCAAATTCTGTGACAAGGTTGGGTATCCCGTGCTCGTTCGACCATCGTATGTTCTTTCCGGTGCAGCGATGAACGTCGTTTCAACACGCGATGATCTTGCCAACTACTTGACTCAGGCTGCTGAGGTTTCCAGAGATCACCCCGTGGTCATCTCGAAGTATATCGAACAAGCCAAGGAAATCGAGATGGATGCTATCGCTAAGAATGGAAAGATGGTCATGCATTATATCTCTGAGCACGTAGAGAACGCAGGCGTCCATTCAGGTGATGCTACCCTCATCCATCCCCCTCAGGATCTCGATCCTCAAACTGTACGACAAATCGAGGAAGCTACTGCCAAGATCGGAAATGCTCTCAATGTGACCGGGCCATTCAACATCCAGTTTATCGCAAAGAACAACGAGATCAAGGTTATTGAGTGCAACTTGCGTGCTGCTCGTTCGTTCCCATTCGTGTCAAAGGTTACTGGTGTAGATGCGATAGAGATGGCTACCAAGGTCATGCTCGATATCCCAGTCGAGTCGTACCCAGATCTCGGTCTTCCATCAGACTATGTGGGCGTTAAAGTGCCACAATTTAGCTTCAGCCGTTTAAGCGGAGCCGATCCTATCCTTGGTGTAGAGATGGCTTCGACGGGAGAAGTCGCTTGCTTCGGTCATGACAAGTATGAAGCTTACCTGAAAGCTCTGATCTCGACTGGGATCGTCCTACCCAAAAAGAACATTCTTTTCTCTATCGGAAGTTATCGAGAGAAGCTGGAGATCCTTCCCTCTGTTCAGAAGCTGAGCGCGGCTGGCTATAACATTTTTGCTACATCGGGCACGGCCGATTTCTTGACAGAACACAATGTACCATGCAAGGTGAGTTTTTTGCCTAGTCCCGTTGACTTCATTCACTGATATCAGTATCGTCAGTATCTGGAGACGCTCGGTGAGGACAGTCGCGACAAGCAGAAGTCAGAATATTCGTTAACTCAGCATTTGGCTAACAATCTTATCGACATGTACATCAATCTTCCCTCGAAAAATCATTACCGACGCCCTGCTAGCTACGCAAGCAAAGGTTATCACACGCGTCGCATGGCAGTCGATTTCGCAGTTCCTTTAATTACCAACGTGAAGAATGCAAAAATGCTTGCTCAAGCCCTTGTTCGAAACCTTCCTCTTGACGTTTCCAACCTCGATGCCAAAACCTCTCATCGCACCCACACCTTCCCAGGTCTGGTCAATATCGGAGCATTCGTCCCCGGACTAGCTGTTGTTGGTAGTAAAGATCTGGCTGCTGCTACTAAAGCCTCACTTGGCGCAGGATTCACGACGGCTCTTGTCCTTCCTGTTGGTGATGACAATGCCATTGTGGACCGGCATTCCCTTGAACAAGCTCGTTCCAACGTGACAGGAGCTGCTCATTGTAATTTTGCATTAAGCCTCACTGCAACTGCGGCCAATGTGGGTGGATTGGATGAAGAACTCCAGGCAGGGATCAAAGCTCTTTTCATCCCCTCCTCTACGCCTCTGTCCATCATCGCTGCCCACTTCTCGGCTTGGCCGGCGGAGAAGGTCATTGTGACCGATGCAAAAGGACCCGAGCTTGCGTCTACACTTTTGCTGGCCAGTCTTCACAACAGAAACATCCACGTTACAGATGTCAGGACAATCGAGGATTTGTTGCTCATCTCCTTGAGCAAGGCCAAACAGCTCAAAGTGACCTGCGACGTGTCAATATTTTCGTTGTTCTTTGTGGCAGAAGACTTCCATGATATCGACATTCTTCCGTCAGCGGGGGTTCAAAAGACATTGTGGCAGAGATTAGATGTCGTTGATGCTTTCTCTATTGGCTCTATCCCTTACCATTTGGCGTCAGCATTAGGAAAGGCTGCATCTCCTTGGTCGGGCGTTGGAGAGGCGCTTCCTCTTTTGCTGACTGCTGTCGCGGATGGACGATTAACTTTAGACGACATTCGACTTCGTTTGCACGACAATCCTGTCCAGATTTTCTCCATTCTCGATCTAGCTCCAACCAATGTTGAGGTTGTGATTGGTCGTAAAGCGCCCTTCTCAGCGCATCCGAGCTGTTGGTCTCCAGTACAACAAACGTCGGGTGCAATCCATCGAGTGGTCGTCCACGGACAAACGGCTTTCTTGGATGGTTCTCTATTCTCTGCCTACAGCGGACGTGATATATCTGGGGCTAATATCAATCATCCTCCTTCCACTACTGTCAACGTCGTTCCACCTACGAAAGAACCGGACTTCTCTTCGCACATCGGTGGTGTCATGCCCCTCACCAGTGCGGGTGCCACTCATCATTTGACGATTCAACAGCATGCACCTGCGCCCTCGCCCTCTCAAGTTTTGTCACATGTCCAACGTCATTCAGCTTTCCATCGCCGACACATTCTCTCAGTCAAACAATTCACCCAGCGCGATATGTATGACCTGTTCGCCATCGCTACCGAAATGCGTGTTCAAGTTGAACGAAATGGAAGTCTTGACATCTTGAAGGGCAAGGTTCTTTGCACCGTTTTTTATGAACCATCGACCCGTACAAGCTCTTCCTTCGACGCAGCCATGAAACGATGTGGTGGCCAAGTTGTCCAAATAGCTGCTGATACTTCATCAATTGTGAAGGGTGAATCTCTTCCAGACACGATTCGTACACTCGCATGCTATGGAGACGCGATCGTCATTCGTCACCCTGAAGTAGGCAGCGCCCAGTATGCTGCTAGATATTCTCCTGTTCCGATTATCAATGCTGGCGATGGCATTGGAGAACATCCTACTCAGGTATGACAACTACTGTACCTCGTTAGTCATTCATAACTTATTTATTTTGACTCCCCGTTTTCAGGCTCTCCTCGATATTTATACGATCCGTTCTGAGCTGGGTACAGTGAATGGACAAACCATTACCATCCTGGGTGATCTCAAGAATGGAAGAACTGTGCACAGTCTAGTCACCCTTCTTTGCTTATACTCTGTTCGTTTGAATTTTGTTGCGCCAGCAGCGCTTGCCATGCCTTCCAGCGTCGTCAACGCGGCTCGCAAAGCAGGTGTTCCTGTCACAATTTGCGAGTCTCTCGACGAGGTCCTTGCAGACACGGATGTCCTGTACGTGACCAGGGTCCAGAAAGAGAGATTTGAGAGCGAATCAGAGTGGTTGCAGGTGAAGGATGCTTATCGGGTTGATCATGCTGTTCTATCCAGGGCGAAAGAAGATATGATCATCATGCATCCTTTGCCCCGAGTTAACGGTATGTTGATTGATCCATACGAGACACGCCCAAGTACTGATTCTTGCCTTAGAAATTGATCCCGAAGTCGACTTTGACTCTCGGCGTGCTGTTTATTTCCGACAAATGCGATATGGACTTTTCGTAAGCAAAATTCAACGATCGAATCACGCATAAATCTGACCGGCATGGCAATTCATAGATCCGTATGGCGCTGCTGGCTTGTGTCATGGGGTAAATGATTAAGGACGGTTTTAAGCTGCAGCTTCATCTACTCATTTCGCAATGTATGGGGACCAACAAAAAAAATTCCTTCAGGGTAACTTTTGTGACTAATTTTTTTTCGGCTGTGAATCATGAACATTTGAACTTTCTGTAGAACATGTGCATGAATACTTGCAATATTAATGGAAATAAAAGTCAGCAACGTAGTTTCTACCGTATTACTGATTACAACGTATGATCAGCGTTTATTTCGCTGATGTCTGCTTCAGAGCTCGTAGTACAGCTGAAGGCCTGTCGGCGTTGACTTGGCGGTAAAATAAGATGTGACATCCGTACAGCAAACAAAGATAAATAAAAACCCCTCCAAAAAAAAAGTTCAG
>Ga0193742_1000958_pt1 | contig 18175 bp, 14 predicted proteins | sample L2c1metaG_FD_165511 | JGI IMG/M metagenome (GOLD analysis project Ga0193742, IMG submission 165511) | Soil microbial communities from a riparian zone of the East river system, Colorado, United States - L2c1 | ecosystem: Environmental > Terrestrial > Soil > Riparian zone | place: USA: East River... | reverse complement strand
GCCGGGCGAGGTGCGCAGCGACGTCTGTGTCTACGGCGGCACGTCCGCGGGGGTGGCGGCCGCGGTGCGGGCCGCGCGGCACGGGCGTTCGGTCGTGCTGGTGGCGTTCGGGCGGCATCTCGGCGGGCTCACCTCCTCGGGGCTCGGTGCGACCGACTCCGGGCGGATCGAGGCGATCGGCGGGCTGTCGCGGGAGTTCTACCGGCGGATCGGCGCGCACTACGGGCGGCCGGAGGCGTTCGGGTTCGAGCCGGCGGTCGCCGAGGGGGTGTTCGACGCGTGGGTGGCCGAGGAGGAGATCCCGGTGTACCGGGAGCACCGGCTGTCCACTGTGGACCTCACGGACCACCGGATCACCGCGCTGCGCACCGAGAACGGCAAAGTCTTCCGCGCGGACGTGTACATCGACGCCAGCTACGAGGGCGACCTGATGGCGGCGGCGGGCGTGCGCCACACCGTGGGCCGTGAGGGCAACGCCACCTACGGCGAGACGCTCAACGGCGTCCAGATCCGCACCGGGCACCAGTTCCAGCGCACGATCGACCCGTACCGGGTGCCCGGCGACCCGGCGAGCGGCCTGCTGCCCGGCGTCCAGGCCGGCCCGGCCGGCACCCCGGGCGCGGGCGACGACCGCATCCAGGCGTTCAACTTCCGGGTCTGCCTCACGAAAGCTGCCGACCGGCGCCCGTTCCCGCGCCCGCCCGGCTACGACCCGGCCCGCTACGAGCTGCTCCGGCGCTACCTCGCCGCCGGCGTTTGGGACGCGCTGCGGCTGAACACCCCAATGCCGAACGGCAAGACCGACCTCAACAACAACGGCGCGGTCAGCACCGACAACATCGGCCGCAACTACGCGTGGCCGTCGGGCGACTACGCGACCCGCGAGCGGATCTTCCAGGATCACGTGACGTACCAACAAGGTTTGCTGCACTACCTCGCGAACGACCCGGGCGTGCCCGCCGCGGTCCGCGCCGAGGTGAGCGCGTGGGGACTGCCGGCCGACGAGTTCGCGGCGACCGGCGGCTGGCCGCACGAGCTGTACATCCGCGAGGGCCGGCGGATGGTCGCCGACTACGTGATCACCGAGCACGACTGCCGCTGGGCCCGCACGGCGCCGGACCCGGTCGGGCTCGCGTCGTACACGATGGACTCGCACAACTGCGCCCGCGTGGTGGTCGACGGTGCGGCCCGCAACGAGGGTGACGTGCAGGTGCCGCCCGCCGGCCCGTACGGCATCTCCTACCGCGCGATCGTGCCGGCCCGTGGCGAGTGCGCGAACCTCGTGGTGCCGGTGGCGCTGTCCGCGTCGCACATCGCGTTCGGGTCGGCGCGGATGGAGCCGGTGTTCATGCTGCTCGGGCACGCGGCGGCGAGCGCGGCCGACCTCGCGCTGACGAGCGGGCGCGCGGTGCAGGACGTCGACTACCCGACGCTGCGGCGCGGGCTGCTCGCCGACGGCATGGTGCTGACCTGGCCGCCGGGCCGGGGTCCGGTCACCATCGACGCGCCGGGCGCGCCGTCGGCGGGCACGCCGTTCCCGGTGACCGCGACGGTCGTCAACCAGGAGGGCGTCGCGGTCGCGGACGTGGCGGTTTCCCTCGCCGTGCCAACGGGTTGGGCGGCCACGCCGGGCCGGCAGACCACGCCGGCGCTCGCCGCGGGCGCCACGTTCGCTCCGAAGTGGACGGTCACCGCCGCCCGGCCGGCGGAGTTGCTGACGCCGTCGTCGCTCGGCGCGACCGCGACGTACACCGTGTCCGGCGCGCCGTTCTCGTTCGAGGCGGCCAAGACGGTCACGGTCGCGGAGCCGGTGGTGGCGCCGCTGGTGACCGCCGCGTCGACCGAGGCGTACTTCGGCCAGCGCGGCACACAGCTCGCCGTGCTGGCCGGCGGGCGCGACCTGTGGACCGGCATCGACGAGTACGGCGCGATCCTGCGCCCTGGCGTCGCCGCGACCTCGGCCGAGGTGACGTTGGTGTCCCAGTCGGCGACCGACCCCAACGCGCGCGCCGGCCTCGCGTTCCGCAACGACCTGCGCGCGCCCGGCTCGGCGACCGGGTATGTCGCGCTGGTCGCCAAGCCCGCCAACGGTTTCCTGCTGCTGTGGGACGCCGACGGCGACGGCACGTTCGACTCGGTGGCCCGGCTGGAGCAGTCGCCGACCCCGTACCCGGCGCGGCTGCGACTGGCACGGCAGGGCACCAGGTTCACCGGCTCGGTCAGCACCGACGGCGGCACGACGTGGCGGCAGGTCGGCACGGCGGACGTCCCGACGGCGGCCGCGACACAGGACGTCGGAGTGATCGTGTGCGCCCACGCCACGACCCTGGGGCGCGCGCTGTTCGCGGACCTCGCCGTCACCGCTGCTGAGTAGTGCGGAGGGCGACCATGCCCACCAGAGCGAAGGCCGCCACCACGACCGCGCAGAGGACGGCCACCGTGTGCAGTCCGCTGGTGAACGCGTCCCGTGCGGAGGCGAGCAGCGTCGCGGCGACGTTGTCGTCGAGCCCGGCCGCGGCGTTGACCGCGCCGGCAAGGCTCTCGTGGGCCTCCGGCCCGGCACCCGCCGGAACGACCACGTCGGCGCGGTAGATGGCGGTGCCGACGCTGCCGAACACGGCGATCCCTGTCGCGATGCCGAACTCGGCGGCCGTCTCCGACATCGCCGACGCTGCGCCCGCCTTGTTGGGCGGGACCGAGCCGATGACCATCTCGGTGCCCAGCACGCCCTGCGGGCCCATCCCGAACGCCGACACCGAGACGCCGAACACGACCAACACGACCCCGTTGGTGTTGTCGATCTGCGTGAACAGCACCATCCCGGCGGCGGCGACGAGCATGCCGAAGCCGAGCACGAACTCCGGTCGCATCCGGCGGGCCAGCCGCGGCGCGATCGTCGAGCCGAGCACCACGGCGAGCGCCTGCGGCACCAGAGCGAGTCCCGCCTCGGCCGCCGTCAGGCCCTCGACCAGCTGGAGATACTGGCTGACGAGCAGGAAGACCCCGCCCATGGTGACCGCGCCGACCAGCATGATGCTGAGCGCGGCGGTGAACGTCCGGTTGCGGAACAGGGTCAGGTCCAGCATCGGGTTGGCAAGCTGCCGCTGCCGGCGCACGAACACCGTGCCGATCGCCACCCCGGCGACCAGCGCGACGACGTTGCGCAGGTCCGGCCCGGCCTTCGCGATCTCCTTCAGCGCGAAGACGACCGGCAGGATCGTGCCGAGCGAGAGCGCGACGCTGGCCAGGTCCAGCCGGCCGGCCTGGTCGTCGCTGTACTCCGGCAGCAGCTTCGGCGCGGTGCACAGCAGCAGCACCATGACCGGCACGGCGAGCAGGAACACCGCGCCCCACCACGCGACACCGAGCAGCACGCCGCCGACGACCGGTCCGATCACCATGCCGCCCATGAAGCAGCTCATCCACACGGCGATCGCGGTGCCGCGTTGCCTCGGGTCGGTGAACATGTTGCTGATCAACGCGAGCGTCGAGGGCATGAGCGTCGCCCCCGCGACCCCCATGAGGGCCCGCGCCCCGATGAGCATGGCCGGGCTCGTCGCGAACGCCGCCACGATCGACGCCAGACCGAACGCGGCGCCGCCGATCATCAGCAGCTTCCTGCGCCCGATCCGGTCGCCGAGAGTGCCCATCGTGACGAGGAACCCGGCGATCATGAACCCGTAGATGTCGATGATCCAGAGCAGCTCCGAGCCGCTCGGCCGCAGGTCGGCCGAGAGGTGGGGCACCGCGAGGTGCAGCACGCTCATGTCCAACGACAGCAGCAGCGTCGGCAGGGCCAGCACGGCCAGCCCGATCCACTCGCGGCGCCCGGCCCGCGTCTTCGTCTCGGTGTCCGTCTCCGTGTCCATGTCCCCGTCCTCATGCTCTCGATCGGCGCTTTGTCACCAACGCGTCGGACGGGCGGCACGCGTTTCGACACCGGGTCATCTACCGATGACTTTCGGCGACGATCGGACAAAGTTTGTCCTACTTTCAATGAAAGTAGTGCAGGTTTTCGACGAAAGTCTTCACATGGTTGTCATGGCTGGCTAACGTTCGGGCGGCCGGCCGACGTGTGCACGCCGCTTCCCCGGCGGCATCCCCCCGACCCCGTTGGTTGCGGCGTGGCCGAATGCAGAGAGGTGCGACCCATGGACGACAAGCAGCGCAGACGTGTGCCCTTCACCCGGCGCGATGTGTTCCGGGCTTCGGCTGGTGCCGCGGTGGTGCTCGGCGCGGCCGGGCTGCCGGCGTTGGCCGCGACCGGTGACCACGGGCCCGGCGGCGGTGGTGGTGGCCGTTTGCGTGTTGAGCCGTTGGTGCCGACCGACAACCGCGGGATCATCCTGTACAGCGTGCGGGACCGGATCACCGCCGCCCCGGACACCACGGGTGTCCCGTACGGGTTCGAGCGGGTCCTGGCCCGGCTGGCCGAGATCGGCTACCAGGAGGTCGAGTTCGCCGGCTACACCCAGGACACCGCGATCCTTGGCCGGCAGATCACCCCGAAGGAGATCCGCAAGATCCTCGACGACAACGGGCTGGTCGCCAACGGCACCCACACCCAGATCAGCCCGGACACCTTCGACCAGGAGATGGACATCGCCCAAGAGCTGGGCATGCGCAACATCGGCACCGGCGGCGACCCGACCGGCAGCGCCTACAAGGCCGACTGGGACGCCGCCGCCGACGTGTGGAACGCCCTCGGTCGCCGCGCGAAAGCCCGTGGTCTGCGGCTCTACACCCACAACCACGACGTCGCCTACAGCTTCCTGCTCGACACCGGCCCCCTCGACGCCAACGGCAAACCCACCCGCTCGTCGGGGGTGCGGCGCCTGGAGTACTTCTTCGACAAGACCGACCCCAGGTACGTGTTCTTCGAGATGGACGTGTTCTGGGCCTACGTCGCCCGGTTCAAGCACCAGACCTACCTCGACCGCAAGGGCCAGCAGCAGACCGACCTGTTCGACCCGATCCTCACCGTCGCGCCCCGCACCACCCGGTTCCCGCTGTTCCACGCCAAAGACGGCAACAAGAACCCCGCCGCCGGCAACGGCTACGACATGGTCCCCCTCGGCACCGGCGACATCAACTTCCAACAGTTCTTCCAAACCATCGGCGACCAGAACTTCCACCACGCCAACTGGGAACAGGACACCGCACCCGGCGGCGCCACCGCGCCGGCGCAGTCACTCGACTACGCCGCCGTCAGCTACACCAACATGTCCGAGCTGACCATCTACCGCTGACCGGGGCGCGCATCCTGGCCGCGTCGCCTGTTAGCGTCAGCCCACGATGATCACGTGGCGCGCGCTGACCCCCGCCGACTTCCCGCTGCTCGGCCGCTGGCTCGCGGAGCCGCACGTCGCGCGGTGGTGGCACCACGAGACCGACCCGGCCGCCGTCGAACGCGACTTCGGGCCCACCGCCCGCGGCGAGGAGCCGGCGGCGGACTTCCTCGCGCTGCTCGACGGCGAGCCGGTCGGCCTGGTGCAACGCGCCCGGCTCGCCGACTACCCCGAGTACCTGACGGAGTTCGCCGCGACGGTCCCCGTGCCGGACGGCGCCGTCACGATCGACTACCTGATCGGGGACCCCGGCTCGACCGGCCGCGGACTCGGCCCCCGCCTGATCACGTCGATGGTCGCGCGGACGTGGCACGACTTCCCGGACGTGCCCGCGGTGCTGGTCGCGGTCGTCGTCGCCAACCGCGCGTCGTGGCGCGCGCTGGAGAAGGCCGGCGGCACCCGCGTCGGCACGGGGCCGATGGAACCGGACAACCCCATCGACGACCCGGCCCACCACATCTACCGCTTCGACCGCCCGACACAGCTTTGACCTGGCCTCCGGCCCCCGATTTCCACGCTACCGCGCGGGATCGACAGAAACCGGCGGGTGGAGCCGGGTTGTGGACAACCGCGCGTGCTGTGGACAACCGACCCGCGTCGGCTCCCGCACGCCCGGCGTTGTCGGTGCCCGCGGGTAGCGTCGAAATCGGGGGCCGGAGGCCAAGCTAGGCGGTGAGGCGGTCGACCACGGCGCGGGTGATCGCCGTCTGGCCGGCCAGTGTCGGGTGCACGCCGTCCTCGCCCTGGAGCCGCGGGTCGGGCGGGGCGCCGAACGTCGTGACCAGGTCCACCAGCGGGCCGTCGAGGGCCCGCATCTTCTTCGCCAGCGCCAGGATGTCGCCGTTGCGCCAGCTCGACGCACCGAACTGGAACGCGGGGAAGCGGGCCGCGCGGTCCTCGTGGACGGGCACGGGCGTCAGCCACGCCCAGCGCGCGGCCGGCGCGAACGCACGCATCCGCCGCAGGTTGGCCACGCTGTCGTCCGGCGCCACCTGGAGGTCCGGGCCGACGCGGGTCACGTCGTTGCCGCCGAGCCCGCACAGCACCCAGTCCGGACGCACGCCCGCGACGGTGGCCGGCCAGCGGCGCAGCACCATCGTCGTGGTGTGGGCCGACAGACCGTTGTTGACCACGCGCACCCCCGGCTTGCGGTGCTCGAGCAGACACCGCAGGATCTCCGCCCACGACTGCAGGTCGTCGGTGACGCTGTCGCCGACCGCGAGCACCGTCTGGCCGTCCTCGAACGGCAGCGCGTCGACGCGGGCGGCGAACCCGGGTTCGGCGAGCAGCCCCCGTGCGGCGGCCGACGCGCGAGCGGCGAAACCGGCGCGGGCGTCCGCGTACTCCGTGGCCGTCATGCCGAACACCGTCGGCAGCGCGTCGGCCATCCCCGGCAGGTAGCCGTACAGCTTCTCGAGATGTGTGTACTGCAACCAGGTCATCGCTGTTCTCCTGACACGAAAGGCGGCATGCCCGCGAGCAGACCGCCGTCGACGGCCAGCGTCGCGCCCGTCACGAACTCCGCGCCGCACAGCCACACGACCGCGTCGGCGACCTCCGCCGGCCGGCCGAGCCGCCGGACCGGCACGGTCGCGGCGACCCGGTCCCGCGTCGCGGCGTCGGCGCGGTCGAGGTTCTCGGTCCGGATCGGTCCCGGCGCGAGCGCGTTGACCCGGATGCCGGCGGCCGCGTAGTCCAGCGCCGCGGTCCTGGTCAGCCCGGTCAGCGCCGACTTGGCCGACACGTACCCGGCCAGCCCGCCGACCGGCCACTGCGCCGCGGTCGAGGACATGTTGACGATCGCGCCACCACCGCCGCCGCGCAGCATCGCCGGGATCTCGTACTTCATCGCGAGGAACACCCCGCGCAGGCTGACCGCGATCGCACTGTCGAAGTCCGCCACCGAGACGTCCGCGAGGGGAGTGGGCCGGTGCCCGCCGTCCGCCGCGTTGTTGACCGCGACGTCGAGCCGCCCGTACGCGCCGAGCGTCTGCTCGACCAGCCGCGACACCGACTCCGCGTGCCGCACGTCGGTCGGCACGACGACCGCGCTGCCGCCGCGCGCGCCGATCTCGTCGGCCACCGCCTGCAGCGCCGCCTCGTCCCGCGCGGCCAGCACGACCTTGGCGCCCGCCGCGCTCAACGCGCGGGCCGTCGCCGCGCCTATCCCACGGCTCGCGCCGGTGACCAGCGCGACCTTCCCGTCCAGCGTGATCATGACGGCCGTCCCGGGATCGGCGGCGCGCCCGGCGTGCCGGCGACGAAGCTCGTGTGGACGTGCGCGACCCGCCAGCCCTCCGGCGTCCCGCGCAGCACGATCGTCGCGCGCAGGACGCCCGGCGCCGGGTGTCCCCGGTAGGTGGCCTCGCCGACCTGCAGCGCCACCACGATCGCGTGGTCGCCGCCGTCCCGGACCCGCGGCTCGGCCAGTCGCAGCGCCGCGTACCGCAGCGCGCCGCTCGCGTGCCGGTCCAGCCACTCGTCCCTCGTGAGGACGAAACCCAGCGGGCCGACGCCGGTGAAGTCGTCGGTGAGCAGCTTGTCGATGGCGGCGGCGTCCCCGCCCGCCTCGGCGGCCACCCACGCCTCAGCGGCGGTCCCCGCGTCCCCGTACTCGTTGTCCATGATGGTCTCCTGTCGTGTTTTCCCTGGTCACGACGTTAGGGCGGGGAGCGGGAAAGCGAATCAGCAGAGTTGCCAGTCCTGTCCACTAATCTCGCCGCATGCTGCACGGGCGGGTCAGGGAGCAGGCCGCCGTCGACGAGGTGCTCACGCGGGCCCGTGCCGGTGCCGGCGGCGCGCTGGTCCTGCGCGGGGAGCCCGGCATCGGCAAGAGCGCGCTGCTCGACGACGCCGCCGCGCGGGCGGCGGGCATGCGGGTGCTGCGCACGGCCGGCGTCGAGCCGGAGCTGGAGCTGTCCAACGCGACCACGCACCGGCTGCTGCTGCCGCTCCTCGACGGCGTCGCGCGGCTCCCGGCCGCACAGGCGCAGGCGCTGGACGTGGTGTTCGGCCGCGCCACCGGGCCGGCGCCGGACCGGTTCCTCGTCGCACTCGCGACGCTGACGCTGCTGTCGGACGCCGCGCAGACCCAGCCGCTGCTGTGCCTGGTCGACGACGCGCAGTGGGCCGACCGGTCCTCGCTCGACGCGCTCGCCTTCGCCGCCCGCAGGCTCGCCGCGGAACCGATCGCGCTGGTCGTCGCCGCGCGGTCCGACGTGCCCGCGGCGCTGGCCGGCCTGCCGGAGCTGCCGCTGACCGGGCTCGACCACGCGTCGGCGCGCCTGCTGCTCGCCGAGCGCGGCACCGCGCCCGCCGACGAGGAGCTGCTGCTCCGCACCGCCGCCGGCAACCCGCTGGCCATCCGGGAGCTGCCTGCTGACGGCCCGACCGGCGAGCCGCTGCCGCTGGTGGAGCGGTTGCAGGACGCGTTCCTCGACCGCGTCCGCCACCACGGGCCCGCGCTGCGCCGCCTCCTCCTGCTGGCCGCGGCCGACGGCACCGGACGCGTCGCCGTCCTCCGCGCGGCCGCCCCCGACACGGCGGCGGACGACCTCGGCGACCTGCTCGTCACCGACGGGCCCGCCGTCGCGTTCCGGCACCCGCTGGTCCGCTCCGCCGTCTACCACGCGGCGACCCCCGCCGAGCGCAGGTCGGCGCACCTGGCGCTGGCCGCTGCGCTCGAACCGGACCCCGCGGAGCAGGACCGCCGCGCCTGGCACCTCGGGCAGGCCGCTGCCGGCCCGGACGAGACGGTCGCGGCCGAGCTGGAACGGGTGAGCGGCCGGGCCGGTCCCGCCGCCGCGGCGGCCGCGCTCGCGCGGGCCGCCGAGCTGACCCCGGCCGGCCCCGACCGGGCGCGCCGGCTCACCGCGTCGGCCGCCGCGTCATGGCACGGCGGCGACGCCACGCGTGCGCTCGAACAGCTCGACCTGGCCGAACGGGCCGGCGGACCCACGCCGCCCACCGCCATGCTGCGGGCGCTCATCGAGCTGCGCGCCGGCGACCCGGCCGACGCGCTGCGGCTGCTGCGGCCCGTCGCCGCCGAGGCGTTGCGTGCCGGCCCGCCCCACGCGATCGAGCTGCTCATGCTGTTCGGCGAGGCCGGCTACCACGCGGACGACGCCGCGGCGTGGCGTGCGGTCACCGCCGCGGTCGAGGAGCTGCCGCTGGACACCGGCGACTCCGGCGACACCGACCACGTGCTCCTCCGGCTCGCCCGCGCGGTCGGCCGGGTACGTGCCGGCGCGCCGCCGGGCCTCGCGGAGGGCGACCTCGACGCGCTCGACCGGCTCACCGACCCCGGCCGGCTCTGCTGGGCCGGCGGCATGGTCTGGGGGATCGGCGACCGGGCCCGCGGCCGGTGGCTGCGCCGCAGGGCCATGGAGCGGGCCGCGGCGCTCGGCGCCGTCGGCACCCTGGCGTGGGTGCTGGAGTTCGTGGTGGTCGACGAGCTGGCCGCGGGCCGGCTCGGCGCCGCGGCGGCCTACGCGGACGAGGGCCGCCGGCACGCCGCCGAGACCGGCCAGCCCAACCTCGACTGCTGGTTCGGCGGCGTGCTCGCGACCGTCGCCGCGTTGCGTGGCGACGACGTGCGGGCCAGGGAGCTGGCCGGCGAGGTGCTCGCCGAGGCGGTCGGCCGCAACCTGGTCGCGGCGACCGCGCAGGCGAACCGGGCGCTCGGCCTGCTCGACCTCGCCGCGGGCCGCGCGGACCAGGCGGTCGTGCACCTGCGCCCGCTCGGCCTCGACGAAGGGTCTGGTCACACCGCCCACCCCGGGTTGGTCCTGCAGAACGTGCCGGACTTCGTCGAGGCCGCGTGCCGGCTCGACCGGCCGGACCTTGCCGCGGCGCCGCTCGCCCGCTTCACCCGCTGGGCCGAGGCGACCGGGTCGCCGGACCTGCTGGCGCTCGCCGCGCGCTGCGAGGCGCTGAGCGGCGTCGGCGAGCCAGCGTTCCGCCGCGCGCTGGCACTGCACCCGGCCACCGACCGGCCGCTCGAGCTGGCCCGCACCCAGCTCCTGTTCGGCGAGCACCTGCGCCGCGCCCGCCGCCGGGCCGACGCCCGTGAGCTGCTGCGGGACGCGCTCACGACGTTCAAACACCTCGGCGCGACCGCATGGGCCGACCGCGCGGGCGACGAGCTGCGCGCCACCGGCGAGACCACGGGCGACCCCGCTCAAGACCTGCTCGCGGGACTCACCCCGCAGGAGTTGCGTATCGCGACGGCGGTCGCGGAGGGCGCCACCAACCGCGAGGTCGCCGCGCGGCTGTTCCTGAGCACCCGCACGGTCGACTACCACCTGCGCAAGGTGTTCCAGAAGACGGGGCTCACCTCGCGCGGCGAGCTGATCCGGCTCACTCTGTCCGCCAGGTGAACACCGGCCGGTCATGTGCCCGTCCACCAGGCTTTGTTGCCCTGGAGGAAATCGTCGGGCACTCTATGTCGTAGATCGCGGACTTTCCGCGAGACGGTGCCGCCTGGACCCGGTGCGCTGTTTAGGACCGAGCGAGAAGCGGAACCCGTACCTATGACTTCGCTAGACACTGCACGTGTGAGTGTGAACAGCCGTGACTACGCCGAGCTGTCACAAGAGATCCGGGATGCCGGCCTCCAGCGCCGCCGCTATGGGTACTACTTCGTCAAGATCACTCTCAACGTCCTGGCGTTCGCCGGCGGTTGGGTCGCGTTCTTCCACCTCGGCGACTCGTGGTGGCAGCTGGTCCTCGCGGTGTTCTTCGCGGTGATGTTCGGGCAGATGGCGTTCATCGGACACGACGCCGGCCACAAGCAGATCTTCCGCGGCAGGCGGGCCAACGACCTCGTCGGCTTCTGGCACGGCGGGATGGTCGGGCTGAGCTACGCGTCCTGGATGGACCAGCACACCCGCCACCACGCGAACCCGAACCACGAGGACGACGATCCCGACATCCAGATCCCGGCGATCGCGTTCACGGAGGAGCAGGCGCTGGCCAAGCGCGGGTTGCTGCGCTGGATGGCCAAGTACCAGGCGATTCTCTTCTTCCCGCTGCTGCTGCTCGAAGGCTTCAGCCTGCACGTGTCGAGCGTCAAGGCGTTGCTGAGCAAGGATCTCCGGGCGCGCTGGGTCGAGTTCGGCTTGCTGATCGGGCACTTCACCGCGTACCTGACCGCCGTGTTCCTGGTGCTGTCGCCGCTGACCGGGATCATCTTCATCCTCGTGCACCAGTGCCTCTGGGGCCTGTACATGGGCATCTCGTTCGCGCCGGGGCACAAGGGCATGCCGACGCTGCCGCCGGGCCACAACATCGACTTCCTGCGCCGCCAGGTCATGACGTCGCGCAACGTGCGTGGCGGCGTCTGGGTGGACTTCACCCTCGGCGCGCTGAACTACCAGGTTGAGCACCACCTGTTCCCGAGCATGCCGCGGCCGCACCTGCGCCTCGCACAGCCGATCGTGCGCGCGTTCTGCGACAAGCGCGGCATCGAGTACACCGAGTGCGGTTGGCTGCGCACGTACGGGTACGTGCTGGAACACCTGCACTCCGTCGGCGCGCCGCTGCGAGTGGCCGCCACCTGACGACCGGTGCGCCCGGCGTAGTGTGAGTGACACCGGGTGCACCTCGCGTGTCGGTGCTCGAACCGACTCCGTCCCCGGTGCCAGGTGAGCGACCCTTCGCCGTCCCGCGCGGTCGGCCGACTTCGCTTCACCACAAGGAGAATCAGCATGAGCGAGTTCGTCTCTCGTTACGAGCAGCGGATCCGGTTCGTACAGAACACCGTGCAGAAGAACTCGAAGATGGGCGAGAAGGCCTCCCGTGACCTCGCGGTCCAGGTCGTCTACGCGCTCGACCACATCCCCGAGCCCGCGCGCTAGCCGATCCGCTGCAGCGCCTTCTCGCGGCGCTCCGCCACGCTCGACCCGGACTCCCGCCGCGCCATCCTGCGCAGCACGATCGGTGCGACGAGCACCCCGATGACGGCCCAGGCGCCAAGCACCCCAATGGTTTCCAGGTGCCGCCACGACTCGCCGAGCTCGACGGCGACCGCGCTGTCGGGCAGCAGCGCCGACCGCATGCCGAGGCCGAGCCAGTAGATCGGGAACACCTGCCCGACCCACTGCAGCCACTCGGGCATGGCCGTGATCGGGTAGAAGATCCCCGAGATCGCGATCATGCCGAGGATCGGCAGCGTGATCAGCCCCTGGCTGCGAATGCTGGTGAACACCGAGCCGAGCACCGCGCCGATCGGCAGCGCGGCGACCATGCCCAGCGCGAGCACCCAGGCCAGCGTCAGCCACGACCCGACGCTGCCGACCGCGAGCCCCGGCACGATAAGCAGGCTCGGCACCAGGAAGATCGCCAGGTCGACGACGAGGCCGCCGGACACCGAGATCAGCTTGCCGACCAGGTAGGTCAGCATGCCGTTCGGCGTCGCCTTCGCGCGCAGCAGCGTCCCGTCCTCGCGTTCCGCCGTGAGCTGCTGGCTCATGCTGACCATGGCCATCGACGCGTTCATGCCGAGGATGCTCGGCAGCACCAGCGTGCCGAGCAGGAAACCGCTGCTGCCGAAGGAAACGTCGCGCAGGAAGAACGTGACGGCGACCATCAGCGTCGGCCAGAAGAAGTGCGCCCACAGGTCCGCGCCGTTGGTGAACGACTGCCGCAGCTCGGTGCGGCCGCGGGCCCAGCCGGCGCGCAGTGCCGTCGTGGTCGGGTTCATCGGGTCGCCTCCGCGTCGTGGACCAGTGCGAGGTAGGTGTCCTCCAGCGAGGCGCGGCGGACCGCCAGCTCGCTGATGGCGTAGCCGTGCTGCCGGAACAGGTCGAACGTGAACTTCGTGGACTCGGTCGTCGTGTGCGTGCGGCGTTGCCCCTCGTGGGTCCAGCTCACCTCGTCCTCGCCGGCGATCCGGGTGGCCAGCTCGGCCGCCGTGCCGTCCGCGATGATCCGCCCGCCGTCGAGGATGACGATGCGGTCGGCGAGCTTCTCGGCCTCCTGCAGGTCGTGCGTGGTGAGCAGGATCGTCGTCCCGTGCCGCTCCGCGAGGTCGCGCACGAGAAGGTGGAACTCCCTGCGGGCCTCCGGGTCGAGGCCGGCGGTCGGCTCGTCGAGGAACAGCAGCTCGGGCCGCCCGACGATGCCGATGGCGACGTCCAGCCTGCGGCGCTGCCCGCCCGACAGCGTCCGGATCTTCTTGTCGGCCTGGCTGGTGAGCCCGACCGCGGCGACGACCTCGTCGGCGTCCCACGGTTCGCGGTAGCAGGTGTAGGACGCGGCGAGCTGTGCGAGCAGCTCGCGGACCCGCCACCGGCCGTGGTCGCGCCACGACTGGAGCACGACGCCGACCCGCGCGCGCCACCCTTCGTCCGCGTGCGCCGGATCCGTGCCGAGCACCTCGACGCGGCCCGCCGACCGCATGCGGAAGCCCTCGAGGATCTCGATCGTGGTGGTCTTGCCGGCGCCGTTCGGGCCGAGCAGGGCCAGCACCTCCCCGTGGCGCGCATGGAACGTCACGTCCCGCAGCACGTCGTTCGTGCCGTAGCGCATCCGCAGGCCGTCGACGACGATGTCCTCGCTCATGGTCTCCCCTTTCAACCGCGCGAAAGCTACGTTGCGTTTCTGTTGGCTTCAACTACGGCCAGGGGTAGATTTCCAGTTTGTCGAGGTACATTGCCGGACATCGTTGCAATGGGATTGTCGGTGAACGCAACGTCGAGGACCGGCTCGTTGCACCGAGCTGGTCGTGAACGCACCGGGAGGCGCGATGCCGGGAGGCAGGCTGACCCACGAGGACCGCAGGGACATCGCGTCCTGGCTGACGGGCGGCCTCGGGTACGCGGAGATCGCGCGCAGACTCGGGCGGCCGACGTCGACCGTCAGCCGCGAGGTGACACGCAACGGCGGAACGGGCGGCTACCGGGCGGACGGCGCGCAGCGGGCGACCGGCCGGCGGGCCCGCCGCGGCAAGCCCGCCGCCGGTGTGCCCGCGCCGGCGCACGGCGCCGCGTTCGTCGAGGAGTTCGCGGCGCTGATGGTGCGGACCGGGCTGCCGAAGATGGCCGCACGGGTGTTCGCGAGCCTGGTCACGACCGACGCGGGCACCCTGACCTCGGCCGAGCTGGTGGGGCTGCTGCGGGTGAGCCCCGCGTCGGTGTCCAAGGCGATCGGCTACCTGGAGGGCCTCGAGTTGGTCAGCCGCGACCGCGACCCGAGCCGCCGCCGCGAGCGCTACCGCATCGACGACGACGTCTGGCTGCGCACGTGGCTGACGAGCGCCCGCACGAACGCGACGCTGGCGGACCTGGCCAAACGTGGCACGGCGGTCTTCGACCCGGCCACCCCGGCCGGCGCCCGCCTCGAACGCATGCGCGGGTTCTTCGAGCAGCTCAGCGCGGACATGGCGGGCGGCCCGGCCACCGACGACCCGCTGACGGTGTTCGCCGCTCTCGTCCACGCCCGTGCGCCGCTGACGGCGGAGTCGCTGGCCGCCGGCCTCGGCTGGCCCCGGTCCCGCACGGAAGAGGCGTTGGCGGAGGCACTCCGCCTCTGCGACAGCACGGATCCGATCGTGCTGCGGCGCGTCGAGCCGGACGCGTACGCGGTGGCCGCCCACCCCACCCGCCTGACCGCGGCACAACGCGAAGCCCTCGGCTCGTAGGGAGCCTCCGGGGTCGCGTCAGGGACGGACGGACCCCGGAGGCAGATCACCGGAGCGCGGAGGGAGAACGCTCTCCGGTGTCGATCACGGGCGGCCCGGGAGGCGGTAGTTCTCGCCCAGGACGGTGCCGCGGTTCGGCTTGTACTGGTCGTAACCCCTCGGGTCGCACTGGAGACCGCCGTTGATGCAGTGGCTCACCAGCGCCGCGAGGGTCGGTTCGTCCCACGCGTTGAAGAAGTCGTAGTGCCACGAGAAACCACGACCGCTCGCGAGCCGGACCTGCGACATGTTGCCGTCGACCGGGAAGGCGATCTTGAACTCCAGCATCGGCACCGGCTTCGGGTGGCTCGAGGGACACTGCAGGTTCACCGGGTAGGCCATATGACTCTTGTGGTCCGCGGAGTCCAGGTTTACCCCGTCCCAGCAGCTCGGCGCCTGGAAACGCACGTTGAGCTGGCTGCCGAGCGCGCAGTTGGCCGGGAAGTCCCAGTTGAAGAAGCTCTCGCCGCACTCCCAGCCCTCGACGCGGCCAGGGTGGTCGCGGAACTGCTCCAGCGTCGACTGCGGGCTGCCGACCACGTACCGCAGTCCGGGCGGGAACGGCCGCACCGACGTGTAGTCCAGCACGCCGGACTTGTAGTAGATGACCTGTTTCCCGAGCGGGATCACCGGCGTCGAGCCGTTGAACATGGTCGGGAACCAGTACGCGGACAGGTCGTCCGGCGCCAGGCACGACGTCGCGCCGACGCCCGCGTCCTGGAGTGACTCCAGCGTGGTGTGCGCGTTCGTCGTCGTGTTGCCGGTGAAGCTGTGCTCGTGCGAGGCGCCGGGCAGTCCCGGCAGCACGATCGGGTCGTCCGGCAGCCGGTGCGCGACCGAACAGTTGACCTGGAACTCGTGGTGCGTCACGTCGTCCGCGGCCAGACCGGTGCCCGGCGCGACGGTCAACAGCGCCGCGACGGCCAGGCCGGTCGCCGCGAGCGCGAGATGTCGTCTCATGGGGATACTCCTCCTCGGCAGGGTCGAGGGAGAGCGCTCTCCCACGAGCGTAGCGCCCGCTGTCAAGCTCGCCCTTGACATGCGCGCAACTTGACCGCAACACTCGGAAACGAGTGGGAGAGCGCTCTCCGAACCCACTCCGAAAACCCTGCTGAGGAGTCGCAATGACGCGCGTCCCGAAAGCCATCGGGCTGCTCATCGCCTTGATCTCGAGTCTTGTCGTCGTGGCCGCGCAGCCCGCCCAGGCCGCACCGAGCGTCGTCCGGGTGACCGGGTCCCAGGGCAACTGGCAGCTGACCGTCGACGGCGCCCCGTTCCAGGTCAAGGGACTGACGTGGGGCCCGCCGGTCGGCGAGGCCGCCGCCAGGATGCCGGACCTGCGTGCCATGGGCGTCAACACCGTCCGCACCTGGGGCACCGACGGCACCAGCGCGCCGCTGCTGGACGCCGCCGCGGCCAACGGCATCAAGGTGATCAGCGGCTTCTGGCTGCAGCCCGGCGGCGGTCCAGGCAGCGGCGGCTGCGTCAACTACGTCACCGACACGACCTACAAGCAGAACATGCGGACCGAGTTCCTCCGGTGGGTGGACGTCTACAAAGGACACCCGGGCGTGCTGCTGTGGAACGTCGGCAACGAGTCGGTGCTCGGCATGCAGAACTGCTTCTCCGGCACCGAGTTGGAGAACCAGCGCAACGCCTACGTCCAGTTCGTCAACGACGTGGCCCGCGCGATCCACGCCGCCGACCCGAACCACCCGGTCACCTCGACCGACGCGTGGACCGGCGCGTGGCCGTACTACAAGGCGAACGCGCCCGACCTCGACCTGTACGCGGTGAACGCGTACAACGCCGTGTGCCAGGTCAAGAGCGACTGGCTCGCCGGCGGCTACACCAAGCCCTACATCCTCACCGAGGGCGGCCCGGCCGGCGAGTGGGAGGTGCCCGACGACGTCAACGGGGTGCCGACCGAACCGTCCGATGTGGCCAAACGGGACGGCTACCGCAACGCGTGGAACTGTCTCACCGCACACACCGGCGTCGCGCTCGGCGGCACGCTGTTCCACTACGGCACCGAACAGGACTTCGGCGGCGTGTGGTTCAACCTGGTGCCGGGCAACGAGAAGCGGCTGTCGTACTACTCGGTCGCGGCGGCCTACGGCGGCGCGCCACAGGCCAACACCCCGCCGGTGATCTCGCGCATGGACCTCAGCCGCACCACCGACGTGCCGGCCGGCGGCACGTTCACCGTCGACGTCGGCGCGTCCGATCCGGACGGTGACCAGATCGCCTACGAGATCAAGCTGAACAGCAAGTACATCGACAACGCGGGCGCGATCGTGCCGGCGAGCGTCACCGGCGCCGGGCCGTTCACGGTCACCGCGCCGGACCGGCTCGGCGTGTGGAAGGTGTACGTGTACGCGCGGGACGGCCACGGCAACGTCGGCATCGAGACCCGCTCCTTCCGTGTCGTGCCACCGAGTCCGCAGGGCGTGAACGTGGCGCAGGGCCGGCCGAGCACGGCATCGTCCTACCAGCAGCAGGGTGACGGCGCGCCGTTCCCGCCCGCGCTCGCGACCGACGGGAACCTCGCGACCCGGTGGGCGAGCGACTGGAGCGATCCACAGTGGATCCAGGTCGACCTCGGCTCGGTGACGACCTTCCAGCACGTGCAGCTCGTGTGGGAGGGCGCGTACGGCAAGGCGTACGAGATTCAGGTGTCGGACAACGGCACGGACTGGCGCGGGGTGTACTCGACCACCACCGGCAACGGCGGCGTGGACGCGGTCGATGTGACCGCGTCCGGCCGATACGTCCGCGTGTACGGCACACAGCGCGGCACCGGCTGGGGCTACTCACTCCACGAGCTCGGGATATACCGACAGTGACACACCCACCGCCGGTATCACTAGACACCAGTGAGGGCCCTAGTGAGCGGCCGCCGGCGTCTGGACTGAGTGAGCAGCGGAAGGCCACGAGCGAAGCGAGTCGCCTGAGCAGCGCAGGGAGGGAAGACGCCGGGTCCAGGCCGCGATTACGCGAGCGGAGCGAGCCGATGTCACCGCCACGAGCGAGGGCCCTAGTGAGCGGCCGCCGGCGTCTGGACTGAGTGAGCAGCGGAAGGCCACGAGCGAAGCGAGTCGCCTGAGCAGCGCAGGGAGGGAAGACGCCGGGACCAGGCCGCGATTAC
>Ga0193742_1000957_pt1 | contig 18183 bp, 25 predicted proteins | sample L2c1metaG_FD_165511 | JGI IMG/M metagenome (GOLD analysis project Ga0193742, IMG submission 165511) | Soil microbial communities from a riparian zone of the East river system, Colorado, United States - L2c1 | ecosystem: Environmental > Terrestrial > Soil > Riparian zone | place: USA: East River... | reverse complement strand
ACATTGACCAGAACTCCAAATCTAAAATAGAACGACTTGCTGATCGATGATGGTTTTGAACACAAGAGACGAATCCCGTGTCCATGAGTATAAGTAATTAGGATCCGTGGCGCTTGGGCTTGCAATGACAACGCCAGCCTTCAAAATAACATCAATATAGGATCAGGTTGTCCGTAACATACGTACCGCAGCGCCAGAGGACTTGAAACCCGATGGTCCAATATTCGCAAGGAGTCCTGCTTTGGCGAGGGGTGATTCAGTCGCAACATACTGTTCAACGGTGCTGGTCTGAGCGAAAATGGCTGCACAATATTCTACTGCAGCAACAGAGTACTTGGAACCCGGTGGTCCAATATTCGCAAGGAGTCCTGCTTTGTTGAGGGTAGCAACATACTGATCGACGGTGCTGGACTGAGCGAACACGGCTGCACAATATACTACCGCCGAGAAGATGACAGAACGCATGCTAGGCAAAGCAAAAGCTCGAAGCCAAATGGAATGAGGTAATTGTCTGAGCCTTTATACCTTGGAACTTGTCGGATGACCAGGTTGCAAAAATAGTTCACAGACGTAATAAAGGACCCCGGAAAAGCTCAGACCAATCCGGACAGAAAATTTTGAAATGAGGGGTGTAAGTTCGGAGGCGAAAAGGGCGATGAGAGCGAAAATGTCGACAGATCCAAGTTGAATAGGCCTAGGATGAGGGGATAGACTGGTATGTAGCCTCTACTAAGATGATATCAGCTGATATCCCATGCCATAAGGTGGCGCTATATTATGAAGTGAAACAGAAGATCGGTCTAGCTGAGTTTCAAAAAGTTATCATCGTGGTCAAGCTCAAGTACTAGGTAACATAAACATGTGCATAGTATTCATTTAATACATTGTATAGTAAGCTTAAGTTAACTGGAAACAACAGATATTTGAAGAGAAAAGAAAGCAATGATTAGCATGTGGTGATACAACTTGAGGGGAAACATATTGGGGAAAAAGAAGGAACAGATAAATAGAGAGAAAGAAAAAGGAGCAGATGGATAAATTCAAAAAAACCTGAATCGTGGTTGGTGTGCATATTGTAACCCAAGCAAAAGTAAACGGTGTAGTCCAATAAATATAAAACACAAAAAAACCTTTCAAATATCAATCGAAATATCGATTATATTCCGCACTCCTACTTCGAGGAAGATTACTTGGAGAGATAGCAGATTCCAAATTCAAGAAAAGCTTTGCTGGTGTTGATCGGTGCTCCGCGTATGAATTATTGTTATTAGCTTTTGCCCATCGAAGGCTTGGGCGAGGCAGACTAACGGGTCTTTGTTGTTGCTGTTGGCGGTCAGAGCCAACAGCTATCGTCGTCGTTAACGTCTCTGATTCGGGTACGGCGTGATCGCTCCGCTCAATATGTTCCATATCTTGAGTATGAGCCGTCCAATCCGCGATCTCATCCTCGAACCCTACCGTACGTTGCAGGCGCTTCGCATTCGATTTGTCATTAGAAACCAACGACGATCGTATAGTTGATCTTCCTCTCGTCAAAGGGTCAAGATGTAATTCATCAGGGTCCAAAACGCCTGTGATTGATGATGCCTGTGCGTCATCTTTGGGGGTAGGTGGAATAACACTTGGGCTCGGAGACCGGGATGTGGTTTGGCGTGGTCGACGACCTCGCTCCAAGGAAAATGTGGGCCAATATGAAACGGGTGAGTGTGCAAAGGGTGCTTGGTAACGAGGAGCTGGAGAAAGTGAAGCGCTGGATGGGGTCATATAGTCTGGCAGGATTGGGGATGAAGCTCTGGACCGTCGGGATGCGCTTCGGCTGGCGCTTCTGGATGAATGAATAGGAGCTCTTGACAAAGAACGTTTAGCACGAGAACTAGAACGGCGCGAGGCAGCTTCAAAAACTGAGCGCGACCTTGGTTCTTCCTGTTCCCAATCGATAGTTGTCGGTGATTTGGGACCGGGAGGTCGAGAACCAGGACGAGGATGTGGTGTAGGTGGCTTGTGCTGTAACTCCGGTTCGTCATCAGGGTTTGGTGTGGCATCATCGCCTTCTGCACCCCAACCAACACCCCAAGCTAGATCGTCCACCATAGCAATGTTCCACCGTTCGGATATATCTTTTTCTAAGCATCCTTTTATAATTCGTTCGGCTCCGCGACCGATGCCCTTTGGTACCTCATAAACACCTGAAAGAGGAAGTTGGTGCGTGCATGCATGCACAAGAAATGAACAACTCACCATTCAAGATTTTCATTTGGAGACGTGGCTCAAAAGGGTCGGTAAATGGAAGTTGTCCTGTCAAAAGCGTGCATAGCATCACGCCGAGAGCCCAAATGTCTTGGCCAGGATGCGGGCGCAACACGTCCGAAGTTTGGGGTAAAAGTAATTCTGGGGCAGCATATGGCAGAGATCCAGGTTGAAGGGGGTGAGTCGGTTGATCGCTGGAGGTAGAATTCCGATGGCGTAAGTTATGTCGATTTACGAGATGATTAGTCCGAGAATTGGCCTTCGTGGAAGGAACTGCCAAAGAGACTGCACGATGTACTGAAGAATTTCCCAGGGAAAGTATGTCAGGCAGCTGGTCATGCTGTGCTCCCGTGGGGTAATCTTCATCATCACTGTCTTCTGAACCTATCTTTCGGCTCATACCAAAGTCTCCAATTCTGCAGGTTCCCATCTCGTCGACAAGGACGTTTTCGAGTTTCATATCCCTATGGACAAGGTGGCTGATCTCGTGCAGATAACGTAACCCTCTGACAACCTGTCTGAACATCATGCCGGCATCATCCTGGGGTAATGCAGGCCTACCATCCCGTTTAAGGATGTCAAATAGTGAGCCTGCAGGGCAATAGAGTGTGAAAAAATAATCGGCGTGGGACGTGTGAACGGCAGAAAAGAGGGGTATAATATGTTCGTGACTCAGGGTTGACCATACTGAAGCTTCATGTTGTAGGCGCTTGCGAGCTTGAGGTGCGTTCCCTGCTTTGATTAGATCTGCACGACGTATTATTTTGACGGCAACGACACCGCCTGACGCCGAGCAAGCCCTTCGTATGATTGACGAGCCGCCATAACCAATGATATCACCCAGAGTATAACCAGAGATGATTTGACCTTCATCATCAGGTTTTGGAGACTGTCGTTCGGGACTCATGAAAGAGGAGAGAAACATGGCTGCAGGAGATGATGAAAGGGCGGGGGAAGGAGAGGGTGGTGGGAGAGAAGTGTGCGGGAGAGTAGCGTAGTGACCATGAAAGTCCTCTTCATCGTCCTCCTCTAGCGATGCACCAGGGTGAGAAGAGAAGTCATGAGAAAGAGGAGCGTGTGGATAGGCCTCGTATTCGTCAAATGTCGGAACAAACGATTGTGCAGCGTACATGAAGGGGAACAGAGGGAAAGGCGACTCCCGGACAGTGTGACCAGAAAAGCGGTTGTGTGACTCTTATGTTCCGAGTCACTAATCACGAGTGGTTTACACGTCACACGTGGGAGATCTCGATCATAAGTACTTGCTCTGTGACATCCAAAATGTCGTTCATCAGGTCAGTAGCTCTACCCTTGCTCTCTCCACAGGTAAAATAACACATTCACAGGCTGGTCTTGTGTGTGACTGGAGTATATTCTATGTTTCTGGTCAGTCCAACCTCCTTAAACCTATAATGGCATTAATTTTTCTATTCAGCTCTGGGCTATCGCACAAGAACGACGTATGACCCCCCACTATCAATCATCTTACTATCTCTGACAATTTTTCATCAGTGTCGGTTCCTTTCAAATCTATAGATGAACAATCGTCTGAAAAATTCAAGTCCCCGCTCTTTATGGGAACATGCCAGAGTGCACTGAGCTCATTGTCGGCACTCATTTATATCCTGCTCCGAAGCAAATCTACCGATACCCTTTCACAAACTCTTGGACTAGAACATGTTGAATCCACAAACAGTGTCGCCAAAGTCAACGGCAACGGCAATGGCACAGCGCATCACCAGTACCAAAAACACCCTGAAAAATCATCGACACGTTACTCTCGCAAGACCCTCCTCCTTCGCTATCTGCAATGCTCAGTGTTTATTACCTCTGCAGCACCTTTTGGCTTTGCTGCCCTTTCTTATATCTCATACCCCGCTATGGTTCTCGGAAAGTCATGCAAACTTGTTCCAGTCATGATCATGAACGTCCTCTTATACCGCCGCAAATTTGCTCCTTATAAATACCTCGTCGTCTTCATGGTCACCCTAGGTATCACCATCTTCATGGGAATGGGAGACGACAAAAAGGCATCAAAATCTCATGGAAAAGCCAACAACAACCTAGCACAATCTCCTTATGCAAATATAATCGGTATTGTCTACCTCCTCATCAATCTCGCTCTGGATGGAGCTACCAACTCTACTCAAGATGAGATTTTTACAAGACATAAAGTCACTGGCCAGCAGATGATGTTCTGGATCAATATTTTTTGTACCTTGCTCACATCTATCCTCTCCATCTTACCTCTCCCATATATCCCGGTCATTCATCCTTCCCATGATGGCAAGTCAGAACTTATGGGAGCTCTTACTTTTATCCAAACACACCCTTCAATCATAACACCCTTAGCCCAATTTGCGATAACAGGTGCCCTGGGTCAGTTATTTATCTTTGAGACTCTCCAGCATTTTGGGTCACTTACCCTTGTGTAAGTTTTTTTTTCTTCTATGGTGGTTGGAAACTACTGATTTCCCCTCAATTAGGACTATAACGTTGACTCGCAAATTATTCACTATGCTTTTATCCGTAATCGTCTACAACCATAAACTTACTAAAGGCCAATGGCTCGGGGCTGCGGTAGTCTTTGCAGGAATATCAGTAGAAGCTATCGTGAAACGAAAAGGTGACGTTCATCCCCTCCAAGACCAATCGGATTTCTCTAAAAATTCATGCAGATGTCCATGCAAAACGTGTCATCCAAGAGAAGGAAAAAGCAAAAATAAAATCATTGTAAAATATTAGAGCATATTCATAATATGACGTGGGGTACAAATAGCTGTGGGGGATGTGGGGAAATGTAAGATATTTCCAGAAGACTGAATAGAAGGAAAGCGAATAAAACCCAAGAGTTGATGGACAATAACACAATTGAAGAGGAAGTAAGGATAGAGTGGTACTTTAGGTTTCCATTGCATTCGGATCGATTTCCATTGAATCATTTTTCACTAGAGCTCTTTTACGATCATCCTCGCTGAAATCCCTTTGATTGAATGCATGATTACGATGGACGGAGGACACATACCGTTGGTCGTCATCGTCATCGTCGTCAGCTTCACGTTTACGTCTGGATGCCGTTCTTTCAGCAGTAGGATACGCCGCGACAGCGACATTTGCTCTATAAATTGCTTCATATTCCTTTGCATACAACACAAAGAACCAATAATTAATTGAGTTGGTTGGCTCCAACTGCAATGTGTGGCATACCTTTATTTGTGTCAAGAATCCGCCATTGGGTGATATGCAATAACGCCGGTTCTGAACCATGTGTAGTGCGTCTTCCCATGAAAGTTGATAGTGTTGCATGACAAACATGACTACGAATGCTGGTGATAGACTGATGCCCCCTGTGCAGTACCACCATAAAGATCTTGGTTCACAAATCGAGACTTGTGTTGAGTGGCTCACCATTGCAATGTACAAGAACACGTCCTCCATTACCAATGGCTTGGTCGATGAATTGTTTAGCGCTGATTATCGACAAACATCAGCCATGTAATGCTCATCAAAGAGGAAATAAAGGGCCAACGCCTCACGCAGGGAAAAGTCGTATCAAATTTTGTTCTTCATTATCTTCAACATCCAACACCATATACTTGAAATGTTCAGGAAAGCGCGGTCGGACAGAGAATGCTTCTTTCGCATCACGGATACAGACGCTGGACAAAAAAGAAAAAAGTTTTTACGCGTCAGATTGAGCGTTTCGCGGTTTGCGGAGAATGAGATCACATACATGTGAGATACTTTGAGACTTGATAATGTTTCTAATGATTTGGATGCCACGAAGGGACCTAAAAGAAGGCCAGGGAGGATCTCTTGACATTCTCTACGCATCTCATATCTGATAAGTTTCACGCGATCATTTATACATAATATATGGGAATGGTAGCTAGCTTGCCTCCATTCTACATCCACAGGTCCTTGAACAACGTTCCTCAGTTCTTCTTCTGATAGAGGGGAGTTCATGTTTGTAGTATTTGGAGAAGAGATGGTCGGAAAGTGGGGGAATTGAGCTTTATTAAGAGGAGGATGGTGAGTTTCGTTTCTTCATGGGCTGGTGCTAATTTAAATAAATGGGCTTCAGTCACGTTACTTGTGTAATGATAAGTCAAGCTTGACCTCAGGCCTCCACTGGCAAGTCGCGCAGTACTGTATAGTAAAAGCATCTGAATAGCCTCATGTCATCTTATGACTCAGACGAGGATCCACCGTAAGCATGAGCTGCTGAAAAATAGATAATCCAAGTTATTGATCTGTCAATACCAGGACACTTACCGAGGCAACTGATATCGACTCGGAGTCGATACTTAATCCACCTGAGGCACAACGGCTAAAGTCACCTTCACGCGTTCCATTGACCATCATTTGTGGATTTCTTGGAGCTGGGAAATCGACTTTACTCAAGTCAGTCAAGCTTTCATCTTTTCGTTTTTCGCAGATTCCTCACGAATAATGCTGCAAAGACGTATTTTGACAGAACGACATGGATACCGCATCGCAGTTATAATGAACGAGTTTGGAGATACAGCAGTATGTGATGTCGATTATTTTTTATAAGTATCCATTAAGCTTTGCATGCAAAAGGATATAGAAGGTCTGTCCATTAAATCCATAAAAACTGACCCTGTTCAAAAGCGTCACGGTTTAACTTAGCAAGGACCATCAACGTTTCTTCCGCCGACGATCCAACCGCTGAACAAACCGAAGAATTCTTGGAACTAGCAAACGGATGTTTATGTTGCAGTATCAAGGATTCCGGTGTAGCTGCCATCGAGAAACTAATGCAACGGAAAGGAGCTTTCGACTATATCCTTCTGGAAACTACCGGCCTTGCAGATCCAGGCATGTTTTTTCTTTTTAAGTCACATCCAAAAAAGAACTATAATATTAAAGTCTCTGGATTAAAGGACCGATCGCGTCCATGTTCTGGCATAATGAGGAATATGCGACGGGTTTGGCTGATATCGTATTAGACGGCGTTGTTTGCGTCGTTGACGCGGTCTTTGGAAAGAAAGTAAGTCTATATTTTTATCTGTGATTTACAGCTGTCTGAACAAAAGGTGTCGACAGCAAATGCAAGAGGATCACGCAGACGATGAACTGAAGATCGGTGAAAGCTTGCGGTAAATTCCACACGGTTTCAGCTGATATATGTATCCTTATCGCATTTTCTATCTTGCAGACAAATCGCAGGTTCTGACACGATCATTCTCAACAAAATCGACATTGCAGATCCCAAAGTCCTTGTAGAAACCGAACGAATGATCCGGAACGTCAACCCTGCCGCTCCTGTTTATAAGACAATCAAAGGAGAAATAGATTTGAAAAATATCCTTGGAATTTCAGCCTACAAGCTACCTCCATTAATATCAATTAACCAAAACCCTCACATTCATTCCGAACACTGCGATCATGACCACGAGTCTACATCTAATCATTATGAGATACGTGGCATATCCAGTCTTCAGGTATCTTGCCCAGCTTTGGACCAAGCACACCTAGACAAACTTGACGAGTGGATCCGTGCCATTTTATGGGAGAACCGAATCCCAGGTTCAACCACTTCAAACTCAGAGGTACGAGTCTTACGGTGTAAAGGCGCATTCACCTCGACTACGGGAATCCATTATGTTTTGCAAGGCGTACAAAGCATGTACGAAATTTCCGAATTGGACGCTGTTGCAGCAGATAGCTTCGGCGTGGTCGGCGTCCCCGAAGTCGGCAAAATAGTTTTGATAGGGAAAGGTCTAGATGACAATGTTCGACGAAGCTTGGATTCAGTTCTGGCATAGAAAAACCTTCATGCAGCGATAAGTTTGAATGTGCCATGCTTAGGCATGGGCGGGGGAAATGCATGAGATAAGGCTCATGACTGTGCAGGTGTAGGTTGCGCCTCTAACTTGACGACCTCGATCTTCATACGTTCCTTCGGAGTACCAGATGAACGAGGAGCAAGGTCCAATAGTCCATATGTTCCTTTGCTAAGGAACGAAGGATTTATTGTACACGTGGAATGAACGAACTTGGGAGTGGGCTGGTTAACTTGTTTATCCCAAAATGATACAGACAAGAAATTACCCACCTTGGAAAATTGCTTCAACTTACTAGGTAGAATCATTACGTCGGGGGCATAGTCCAATTCATCATCGTCAACCATTCTTAGGCCTTCTGAATGGCTGATATCTAGGTTTACTTCTTGCGACACATCCTGAGGCACAGGAAATAGAGGATAGAAACTGTATGCAAAGTGTCAGTTGCAGTTGACCATGTTTTGAATTTTGATAACCTTCTCTGCTGGAGCAAATGTCGGCAGAGGTTTGCCATAGTATCGTCTGCTAAATCATCGGGATGTGCAGGCAGTGAATCGACCTCGACTCCCCGTTTAAGGTACTCCTCCTTTCTGAGGTGGAAGAGAACATCAACACTGCTCGCAGCAAATGACACATCGTTGATGCTGAAGCGAGCAGGATTCGGCAGGGTGTGAATATGCTATAAAGAAATATGTGAATAGTAAGCAACTTGTCCAAATCTGTCAACATACAGGATGGGAGGCAAAAATTTCCGAGTCAAGCTCCGGTTGGGGAAACGCCGCATGACTGCTGACCAGGTCCCGCACACTGGGAATAATCAGGACAATGCTTCGCGGGGAAGCAGTGAGAAAGGCGCGCAGAGGGTCTACAAAATGAGCTTTAAATAAATTTGCAGCGGTAATTTCGAGGTCGCCTGCTTTGATCTTAGGGTGTGCAGCGTCTACAAAAGGCCCAATCTAGAAACGTAGAAAAGGCAAGGTTCGTTTCTATAGTGAACGGGTAGCAACGAGGGGGCGATACATACAAGTAGAAGGACATCCGGTTTCGTAGATTTGACGACCTGTAGCAAAGCCCGCCATGGTTTATATCCAAGATCTGCATCAGTGGTAAAGGGCCCACATGCGACCATCATCGAACAGGCTGTTTGGGATGACGAAGGGTCGAATTTGGGGTTCATAATCCCTTGGGCTGCAGGGGAGGTTTTGAGAGGCGGAATCTATGCACCTTGTCATTCAATCAAATAATCCAACTGCAGGTGAAACGACCTTACAGCCAAAAACTCAGTCGCAAGAAAGTACCCTCCCCCTCCGTTCTTCCCTCTCAAAGCAACAATTGCACCTGGATATATTCCAGCCCCTCCACTTCCTCTAACGCCGCCACGGATCTTGAGCGCAGGATCGAGGTGGAGAGATACACGAGCACCTGATGAAAACATACGAGATGATTCGATCGTTATGGCCCCTTCAGCAAGCTTAGACATAGTTGCTGTTTCTGCGTCGTGTGTAATGCGACCAACTACAACAACTTCCTCCTATATTTGCCTTCAGAAGTGAGCATATAGAAGCAAAGAACGGAACACACATCTGTAGCAACGGAGGGATCGGCAAACTCGGTGGTGTCGTAGTGGGCTTGAATAAGTTCCGCAAAATCGTCAATGATTTGATCGAGTACTTTGAAATATTTGAATTGCACCAACGTCGTTGATGGATTAAAGTGAAAAAATACCTTCACTCCTCTCGGAGATCTTCTCGTACATATAACGATCTATCAGCTGATATTAAAATCTGCATCAGTACGGAGAGCTTCACTCACATGCACGCTTCTTCTTCGACTCTTGGTCCAGCTTTGGACCATGAAACATCACAGTGGCTGTGGTAGAGATATTACTTGAGGTCGAAGTGCCTTCTCCCAGTTGCTCTTGCTTGAGCTGCAATGCTGTTGGTCCCAAACTCCGAGCCATGTGAGCGGGTAGTTTCGATCGATTAACTTGAGCGGTGGTAAACTTGGGCTGGGCCTTTCTATTATTTTTATTCTCTTTGGCCAGGTCCTGCTGGATTTGTGTCTTCACGGCACTCAAGGTATCCATTGTGACATGCGACATGCCAGATCGAGTAGTAAACTGGCTGTAATTGAGGGCTTCCAATTTCCAGAATAGACTACTTGGCTCCAAGTTATACACCTGACAAATTGACTTGTCTGCAAGACCAGTTATGAGTAATACACAAATAGTGACTTTGAAGAAAATACCTACATTCAGCCAAGATCTTGTCATCAACAGATTGTCCAGCATCATTGAAAACGCGGGTAATTTCTTGTTCCAACGTCGTCATTTTGAAGGGTCTCTTACAACGCGAGTTCAAACGTTCAAGCTCAAGTTCTGAACGTGATTACGCGACGCGTTCTAAATGTCACTATAGTCACGCTATTGTAACATCGAAACGAAAATAACATATTTAATCGCGAAGTACAATATCCTCTCCAGCCGCTGCCAAGCTATTGCCTAATTTGCCAAATAATCTACTGTACAAAGCTGGAGGCCGGAGACGATTTGGTGATGATACAGCACAATAATTCCAAAGATGTCAAGAAGGCAAGTATGATAGATATGGACGGAAGTTACTGTCACGGAATGTGGACGATGTGGAGGAGCCCGAACACCATTAGCACAGCTTGAAGGCCTCCCTATATGACAGAGAGAAGCGACCGAACCATGCTGCTGAATGGCTGTGTTTAATGCAAGATTTGAGGAAGTAGCCAATGTGATTTCGATGGATGCATGAAGAAGGTTTCAGGATCATACTGTTACAGCAGTCGCTGGAGTTTCAGTCTTGTTGATTTTAGACTCTGTCGTTGTGGTCTCTGTCGTTGTGGCCCCTGTTATTTTGGTTTGGTCGACGATGGTCTCTATACCAGATTCCGGCAACTGCCTATCTTCTGGGACGTTAGTGTTCTCGTCGTTGGCGAGACCACTCTCTTTGTTCACCGGACTTGTCGAATTAGTGGGTGAGATAGAGATTATTTGATGACCGTTGTTGTGTCCATTTCCGGCGCTCGAAGCATGGGGAATACTGTCAACAGCAGTCGTTAAGAAATATTGTGGAAGTATAGCTGACACAAAAGTTCTCACTTTTCCGGATTTGGGATCGCTGTACCAACAATGCTCTGAGGGGCACGACCAGCCTTGGAGAGGGCGTAGTCTCCAGAATCAAAGTATTTGCGCTCCTAAGAGACTTATTGACTTGCAGGACCAAGATGAGGTACATACAACACACCTGCATTTTCTTCAAGCCTTTGTGAGGTGGAATCTTTCCATACAACGCAAATAACCTTTGCTCCTCAGGGCTCAATTTCTACAGAAGTAAGGAGCATCAGCGATCAAGGTGTGTGTCATCATTGGTCAAGGAGAATCGATGAGGACTTACGCTGAGGTCAATCTTATCGCGTTTGAAGGGTAGCATCTGGATCAATGGCAGAGACAAATGCTGCGAGCGAAAAGACGAGCTATAGATGATGGTGAAGACCTGCAACCTCGTAAGTTACCTCGTCTTTTAATCTCCGCACTGCGTCGGAGATCAAACATTTCCCCGGCATGTCTCAGTTATTGACCGATCTCAAGATCCGAAGAAACTTTCCTCAGGTCACTAGTCATGTATCTTGCTATTGTATTTATTACGCAGTTAATAAGTATCATCCTGCGACGTCAGAATCGTATTCTATGACGAGAAAGGGGTAGTTATCACAGCTGAATTTCCACCACCAACTGCAGGGCCTTCTCCTCCATATCCACACATAGGCTGCCCTGAAAGTTGATCTAAAGATAGAGCTAGAGTTCCGCCTCTTGAATGAATGCCTGTGAAGACTCGGGAATAAAATCGAAAACCATGATCCCATGATCACTATCCGTAATCACGGACTTCGAAACCAAATCAGGCGTCAAGTCAGACTGCATGTCGGATTCAAGCTCAAAGAAATAGTCGCCAGACGAGCTTTTTTGGGAGACTGGACCTGCCTGTATAATGTCCTCGGTTTGTGCGAAAGCTTCATAAGGAACGATGCCAGAGTATTGAGATTGTATTTGCGAAGAAGATGGTCTAAATCAGGCAAGCCGCACTCACCGTATCCTGAATGTAAAGGATCTATAATGTCTAGGGCAGTTGGCAAGTACAACGAAGTTGGCATTTTAAGCGGCTGAGCCATAAAGCAGGCTCCGGGAGATGGAATTTTTCTCAGAGTGTCTTGTTCGTATTCCTGAGAAGGTAAACCGTCCTGTGACCAGTGGTGAGTGCCTATTTGCCAGGTAGCATCAGGTTCTTCCAGAAGGCAGTCGATGTCAAAATCCACAGCTAAGTCTGAAGATTCGTCGTTAGAGTGGTCGCTTTTCTCCAAAGGATGCTTTTCGAAGGTGCTATATGATCCGATGTCGTCTTCGGACAAGTCGTAGATATCATCGTATAATCCTTGAGGGGTATTATTGTTCTGATAAGAGTTAGGAGGCGTCACACCGTTCTCCGTGTTGAGCTCGAGATCACTCGACCCGGCCATGCATGTTCCGTCGAAAAGGGACACGTGTGGCAGAAGACCTGCCTCGGATGACTGATTTAAAGAGCAATTGACACCGAAAGCATCGAAGGTTACAAGAGCATCACTCAAAAGATCCTCTGAGCTGCCTGTCGTTACAGCAGGGAAAAGAGATAGGTGCTGAAAGGAAAAAAAGAAAGGTAAACAAATTGATGCAGAAGATGATAATAGATTCGAACCCTGAAGTTGGTCCGTTTCATTCCAAGTCGATAGAAACGTTCCAGACATAGAAGAAAAGCTTCTTCCTCGTTACATGTGTAAATCGCGGGAGCCGAGTAGGCTCCCACTTCTAAGCCAAGGTATTTTGACAATGCCCCAGCGGTAGAAATAGAAATGGACATTATCTCGCGCTTGCAGAGCTGAAGAATCACGTTCAAAAAATATCGTAAATGGCACGTTCAGACGAACCTTGAACAAATTCTGACAAGTAGCCTGAAATACGCGACTGTGCGAACGTTCCATGATACTTTGGATAGAATCCAAAATTGAGGGGAAAAAGCTGCATTCTACATCAAGTTGTTTGCACCAAGGGCCAAATATGAGTGGATAACGCCTGCCAATATGTAAATCTTTCGCCAATAGTAATAAAGAAAACTAAAAAAAACGCACCTAACAAGATGAAATGTCACGAATCTACCGACCGCGTTGTCAGTGGCAGTCAGATAAGGGAGAGGAAGATGTCGAGCAAATGGATTGATTGCAGCATCTAATCGGCCAGATGTCATTGTATCGGAATTTGTCTGCCAAACGTAATCTAGGTCAAGTGCTATTAACTTGAGATGCAGCAGTAGAGTATCGGTCGAGGTTGGAAAGTGTCGAGAGACAGTCAACGTCACTGAGACAACAAAAAGTGAGTCAGGCTCAGGGAAAACGGTTGTGGAGATCATACGAGATAGCAGATGGGTTTCCTCAGAAATGTATAGATCAGACACTGCATTTATTCCGAGTTCCCCCGAATTCTAGACGATCGACAACGATAATTCAGAACCTATACTATATCCGCAGCTGTGCAGTACCGTTTGAAGAAAATCCACGAGGTGATAGGCTATGTGCGAAGCCTTCAATTCGGCTGGCGCGCTTCGCGTTCCGTCCAGCGAGCCCGAGACAGTGATGATCAGGTTAGAAAACAAAAGGACGTCTACAGCCTCCGGGATGGTAGGTTTCATATCAAATACGAGATCTGACTCAGACGGTTGGCCGAGGAGCAGACGATGCCGAATATTTAATGAGAGATTGCAGTGCTCTGATGCTGTCCGTACTTTGGACTTGAAAGCGATGGTGGGCATGATGGTGCCGTTGTCAAGCCGTTTGAAAATTAAATAAGTATAAAAAATAATCATAATTCAAATTGATTGGCACAGCCCCTTTGGGTCTTGCCAAAGCTTGTAGCTGAGCTCACCTTTATCTCGTCCTCATCATCATCAACGTCTAGACTTTGCTTCCAGCCGTGTACCCACAGCTGTATACATATCATGGTAATACTCTACACGGTTGCTTGATCGCTCAGGATTGACTCATTTATCATTTATTTGCTCATCTTAGAGCCAAGAGCTTGACCAGAAGATTGCAGATACCTGGAAGCGCATCCAAACGGAACGAAAGATCTTGGAAGCAACACAACATTTGCGTCAGGCCACTTCAAATCAAGACGTATTAAGACGCAACGAGGCCAAGATCAGGGAGACTGAGCGTAGCCTGGCTTATTTTGAAGATACCTTGCGCCAGCTTCAGGCCCGCAAAGCGCAGCAGGATGATCTATCGCGATCCCCAGGTTCTTCCCCTCCTCAAGTTCTGTCAATTGCTTCTTCTACGATATTTTTCTTACTTATTCGGATTGCCTTACCTTAGGTCCCGCACAAAGACTATGATTCCTCTGCACCAGGACGATACTCAGGTTCTCCCGAATTGGGATACCCCAGCGGTCGTCTAAATCAAGGGGACCCACCTAGAGGGAAGATTTATACCAATCTAGATTTAATTAAAGCAGATACTCCATTCACGCCGAAGAAGATATCCAAAATGCTGCATCAACTTGAATTCAAACATCAAGTCGAAATGCAATATAAACGAGGAATCGACAAGATGGCGAAGCTTTATCAAGCGGATGGCGACAAGAAATCAAAAGCTGATGCGGAAAGCAAAAGGATAGAGAGCGACAAGAAAATTCAGCTCTTAGAATCTGCCCTAAAACGGTACAAAAACCTGCATATATTGGATGATGTTGGGGAAGACGACGAAAACGGTCAGTTTCGTATATCATACCATGAACTCGGGCTCATTTGGTACTTCCCAACATACGTAGATGGTGCCGAGAATGATGGGGAACGAAAAGACAAGCTGCGCATGAAACCTCTTTCTGGTACCCTCTATGCGACGGTGAAAGGTGCCCGCGAGCTTGATCATGCACTTGTTGCTACTTCACGCTCTCGCTCTGCCTCCAAAGTCATGGAAACGCATGTCTCAATCAAGGTCGAAGGCACACAGTTAGCAAAATCCCACCCTTCACGCACGGATAGGTGGAATGAAGATTTTGAAATTTCCGTCGACAAGGCCAATGAAGTCGAAATTGTAGTATACGACAAACAAGTTAGCGAGCAACATGCGATACCTATTGGGCTTCTTTGGATCCGGATCACTGATTTGGTGGACGCACTTCGACGACAGAAGGTCGGAATGGATGGTCAAGGCGGTTGGGTAACTGCAGGTGCCATGCCCGGCGATAGTCCCACCGCCATGTCAATGCAGTCACCATCTGGAGACATGAATGCCCCTTTGGGATTTGGGGCTGGACCCCCCGGAGGCGTTCCTTCGGGGCCTTCTGGACAATCTGATGGGATTGATGCTTGGTTTGCTGTCGAACCTGCTGGTGCCATTCAGCTACAATTAAATTTTAGTAAGCTGTTTCTATACCCAACTCTATATAGGCACTAATGAGCTCGCGAAAGTCAAGGAAAATGTTCGCAAACGTCCTTTGGATGGCCCCCTTGGTGGTCTTGGGCGTCAAGGCGCTGTGCGGAAGCGTAAGGGTGAAGTTCATGAAATGAACGGCCACAAATTTGTTCAACGACAATTCTATCAACTCATGTTATGCGCGTTCTGTGGCGATTTCTTACTCAACGCTCTTGGCTACCAATGTGAGGATTGCAGATACACTTGCCACAAGAAGTGTTACGAGAAAGTTGTGACCAAATGCATTTCAAAATCCAACGCTGGCGTACGTATTCTTATCCTCTAATTATTAACAAAACTGAACCGCCATACTATGTACAGGAAGGGGATGAAGAGAAAATCAATCACCGAATTCCTCATCGTTTCGAACCCCTGACCAACATTGGGGCGAATTGGTGTTGCCATTGTGGCTATATGCTACCTCTGGGACGTAAAAATGCTCGCAAATGCTCGGAATGCGACATTACATGTCATGCCAATTGCGCTCACCTTGTACCAGACTTCTGTGGAATGTCGATGGAAACTGCAAACGAACTCCTTCGTAACTGGCGCGACATTAACCGGGCACGCGGGGATAAAGCGCAAGTCAAGCCAGCTGTCCGACAATACTCTGACTATCACATTCCTTCGCCATCATTGGATTCTACTCTAACTGGCCTAGATAGATTGAAAATCTCTAGCCCAGAGGCTGCCCCTCCTCCTCCTGATCCTTTCACTAAACCTGCTTCGTTACCGCCCACTGATCGTTTCCAGTCAGACCCACGCTATTACCACCCCCCGCCGCAGGCACCTGCGTACGGACAACAACCTTCACCGGTCAACAGACCCCTGCCGGGAACACGAGGTCCAATCTCTCCTGGATACGCGCAGGAGCCGAGTATGCAAGGGCAGATCTCAGGCCCACAAGATTCTTCTGTGGCCATTCCAGCTGGTGTGGACAATGGATATGTTCCTCCTGGATACCAGGTAATCTGCCAATTTCATCGTTAACATGTATTAAAAAGTGAAACAGTCCCAGGGCAAGCTTTCTTACCAGGTTCCTATTCAAACTAAGCCGGCCTTGCCAGCATCGCCAGGTCCACAACGGCCATCTGCTGGCGGACTCCCTATACATGGTTCGCAACAGCGAGTGTTTCCACAACAAACGCAACCCCCGAGGCAGGCGACGAGGAAGAGAAAAGTCGGCCTTGATGACTTCAATTTCTTGGCCGTGCTTGGGAAAGGAAACTTTGGTAAAGTCATGCTAGCTGAAGAGAAGAAGACAAATGGACTGTATGCCATCAAAGTTTTAAAGAAGGAGTTCATCATCGACAACGATGAAGTGGAAAGGTATCTAGTTTCCTTGTACTCTGATCGCCTTCGGTGGATTACTCACATATCTTGGTAGCACTCGATCAGAAAAGCGTGTCTTTCTCGCTGCAGCTAGGGAACGACATCCTTTCCTACTCGGATTGCACTCATGTTTCCAGACAGAAACTCGGGTTTACTTTGTCATGGAATACGTGAGCGGCGGAGATCTCATGTTACACATTCAGCGAAAGCAGTTTTCCTTACGACAAGCTAAATTTTACGCTTCAGAGGTTCTCCTTGCCCTGGAATATTTCCATGCGAATGGCATTATCTACCGGTAGGCCTACATCATTTCTTTGCGACTCCGCTCACCAGTATGAACAGCGACTTAAAATTGGATAACATCCTACTCACGCTAGACGGTCATGTTAAAGTTGCTGATTATGGTCTATGCAAAGAGGAAATGTGGTATGGTCAAACAACAAGCACCTTCTGCGGTACTCCCGAATTCATGGCGCCTGAGGTTTGTACTATACGCTTTCTGAACGTCAAATAATTAAAGACTAGATGGAATACACAGATCCTACTTGAACAACGATACGGTCGCGCTGTGGATTGGTGGGCATTTGGCGTTCTGACGTATGAAATGTTGTTAGGACAGTCACCATTCCGTGGTGACGATGAAGACGAAATTTTCGATGCTATTCTTGAAGATGAACCCTTGTATCCTATCACGATGCCCAGAGATGCCGTCTCTATTCTACAAAAGGTGAGCCTTCGAGTGGTACTTCAATGCGTACATCTTGACATGTGATTTAGCTGTTGACACGGGACCCTACTCGTCGCCTTGGCTCTGGCAAAGAAGATGCAGAAGAGCTCAAGCGGCAACCATTCTTCAAGGATGTCAATTTCGATGATGTACTGAACAAGCGCATACCCCCGCCTTACTTCCCTACTATCGTAAGTGGACTCTTTGGCTCTCTTCAAGGTTTCGAGCTGATCGCTTACTCCTCATTACCAGAACGGGAGTGCTGATACCAGTAACTTCGACGAGGAGTTTACCCGTGAACAACCAACTCTAACCCCTGTCCATGGGCAGCTCTCTTCTCGCGACCAAGCTGAATTCAACGGCTTCTCTTGGGTAAGCGATTCTCATTTATTTCAGTTTAGAAACGGGAAGCTCACCATCATCTCGCCAGGTGGCGGCTTGGGCGGATATATAACAACAATAAATACACCCTTCCTCTTCTGTAATTATATTAACCGCCGTTTCAAACCATGTACATCTTGGATATTTCGTTTTCTGATA